>Ga0209541_10000545_pt1 | contig 73960 bp, 92 predicted proteins | sample RifCSPlowO2_01_FD_184027 | JGI IMG/M metagenome (GOLD analysis project Ga0209541, IMG submission 184027) | Groundwater microbial communities from Rifle, Colorado - Rifle CSP2_plank lowO2_0.1 (SPAdes) (version 2) | ecosystem: Environmental > Aquatic > Deep subsurface > Groundwater | place...
TAATACTTTCGATATAATCAATTCCATTATAATAAACATCTTCTACACTTCTATCTATTTGACCAACCACAGCAATTGTAGGAATATTTCTCTTTTTGCCATATAATGCTACACCACAAGCTATTTTTCCAGTGGCAGTTCTATTATCAATTTTTCCTTCACCAGTTATAATAATATCCACTTCATCAATCTTTTTTTGAAATTCAGTTATTTCAGATACAATTTCCATACTATATCTCAATCTTGCTCCTGCTAATGAGTATAAACCTCCAGCTAATCCACCAGAACCTCCACCTCCAGGTAAAAAACCTATATGCTCATCAAATTTTTGATAGATTATATCAACAAAATGTTCTATTGCATTATCTAATATTTCTACCTCTTTAGGATTAGCTCCTTTTTGAGGGGAGTATACTCTTGAGGTACTCTCGGGACCGCATAAAATGCTGGTAAGATTACAAGCAACAATTAATTCCAAATTATTTCTAATCCCCTGTAATTGAGAATTATCAATATCATTAATTCTTAAAAGCTGTACTCCCCCAAAACTTATATCCATATTTTTATCATCTAATAATCTTGTTCCTAAAGCTTGGATAGCTCCCGCACCACCATCATTAGTTGAACTGTCCCCACAACCAATTAATATTTTTTTACATCCATATTTCATAGATTCATTTATTAATTGACCAATGCCATAAGTTGTAGTTATTAACGGATTTCTTTGAGATAAAGGAACTAATGATAATCCACATGCAGAAGCACTTTCTATAACTGCAGTTTTATTATCTCCCAATATCCCAAAATGCGCCTCAATCTCATACCCTAAAGGTCCAATTACTTTGGTATTTACTAATTTACCTCCTGTGTACCCCACAAGTATTTTTGTAAAACCAGTTCCACCATCACACATTGGAAACTTAACTACATCTAAATTTGGTAAAACAGAATTTATTCCTTCTGCTAATGCATTAGTCACTTCTTCAGAATCTAAACATTCTTTATACGGTCCTGGGGCTATTAGAACTTTCATTTTGTGTTAAATTTTTTAATATAAAGGATTCTGCTTTTTTTAAATCATCAACTGTATTTATATTCTGAACTGGAAATTCTGTTACTGAAACAAATATTTTCATACCTTTTTCTATCATTAATTTAAATAATAAATTCCAACCACTTGAATAATTTCTGTAACTCTCTTCAATAGGAAAAACACAGTTGTAAATAGAGTCAATAACATTTCTATTTATGACTAACCCTGACCTTTCCAAATTGTTTGGATTATCACTTGTTAATATGTCCTCTAGGAATCCGTCTTTTGTAATTATATATCTCCATTTCTTTTTGGATCCTTCCATTTTTGATAGTGTTAAAGTAGCATCGCTACCTACACTCAAATGAGTTTCTATGGTATGTTTTATAGAATGACTAGTTAACAATGTATCCCCACTTAAACCAACGATATGATCTTTGTTTGATCTTTTAACTAAATAAACAAAACTTTCTATCATAGTTGGACTGTTACAGTTAACACATTCATACTTATTTCCAAAATAATCAATTATTTGATCTCCAAGATATCTTACCCCAATTGTTATATCCCCAACTCCACATGATTCCAACTGTTCAATTAAATATTGAAGAATTGGTTTATTCCTTATTTGCAACAAAGGTTTTGGTTGATAGTCAGTATGAGGAGATAATCTACTTCCTCTTCCGCCAGCCAAGATAATAGCTTGAAATTTATTCAATTCTTTTTTTAAGGGATGTACCATTTGTGACATATATAAACTCACCAAAATTCATTAATCTGGAATCTATTCCACCACCCCTTATTTTGTCTATAAACTCTTGTGGATTAATATGACTATCTTTTGGACTATCATAATGCACTGGAATAACTAAATTTGGTCTTACCTCTCTTGTAAATCTCACTGCTTCATCTATACTCATGCATACCCCCCTATTATTTATTGGAACAAATAAAACATCAACATTTGTTGGTTTTTTTTCAATATACAAAGTATCACTAGTATGATACAAACTTTTGTTTTTAGAATTAATCAAAACTCCAAAACAATCTATGAGTTCACCTTCAACCCTGTGGAGTGTTGGTATTGACTCTATTGAAAAAGGTCCTTCTTTAATTTTGTCCCCAACTTCAAAAACTAAAGAATGAACTCCTTCTTTTTTTAGGGATTCTGATATCTCTCTAACTGTATAAATTTTTGGTTTTGATTGGTGATATATTCTTTTAACCGCCTCTAAATCATAATGATCTGCATGTTTGTGTGTAATCAATAATAAGTTTATACCTCTGAAAAAATCTCTATTTACTCTTCCTTCATCAAAATTATACTTACCAGGATCAATAAGTAATGAAATGTCATCTTCTTCTACTAAAATTGTAGATTGAGCATATTTTGTAATTTTCATAAAGATATGATTAAATTCTTTTTATATAAATCTTTCTATCTTGTAACTACTTTAAAATTAAATAATAATTTATAATTACATATTCTTTTAAATAATCCACTTTATTCCCCAATCTCCCTATGATTCAGCAATTTCCTGTAGTAAGGAGGAATGTTTTTTACTGATATTAATAATAATTTATCATTCTGAGATAACACATAATCAGGATAACCTCCACCCACACTTTGTATATCAACAGGATTATTTGAATCTCTTCCTATTACTAATTGATTTAATGATTCATGGTATGTAGCTCTCCTTATAGCACTACCTGTATTAGTATTATTAACATAAATCTCCCCATTAACTACAACAATTAATGTATCTCCGTTTACAATTCTTCTCACAGTATGAACATTCCATGCAGATCCTTCTCTGGAGAAATCATATCTACTTCCTGAATCAGGAACTGCATCTACTAAATTCACAAAGTCATGAGAATAATCCCCATAGATAATATCGCTTATATCTTCCTCAAAATTTCTTATTGAATTCCTGTAATTGTCATTTGGTGCTTCTCTATCATTAGGAAATATATCTATTGGAAATCTTGGCCATCTAACGTGTTGCCATCCCCCTAACCTATTACCTATTTCTGCTATATCTTCATCAGTAGAATACAATATTCTTTTCAAGAAATGCAGGAAATTCCTGTAAGGGGGAACACCATTCCAACGTTCAGGCCATTGCTCTATAGGAGGCCATTCCAATTCAACATTTGGAAACAAATCAAGTTTTAATTCAAGATTCTGAGCATCATCAACATTTAATGTGTCTATAAACCTAAAATATGCTGTATCAGGATCACTAACAACTAATCTAATATTCCTTATATCATTTGTTCTTGCAATTCCTTTTCTACCATATTTTTGTACTTCATCTTTATTAGGAACTACTATTCCATTTCTAACTTCTCTCTCAATATTCAAAGATTTTACAGCCTTACTGTTTCCATGAATATCTCTAAACAAATAAAACCTCATTCCAGAAGGTTTATCTGAAGATTCTCTAAAATAAGGATTATAATGTGTTTCTTCCAATCTTCCCTGCAAGTCAAATATTCTAACAGAGCTTATATTATTCCTATCCAAATTGTAATTAGGCTCTAATACTCTTGTAAAATTATATCTTGTATTTCCATTCTCATCTGTGGTTAATTGTGCTATAATTTGATGAGCAGATAAATCCTCTAAAGTAATGTTAATGCCTTCCAAAGAAGAACCTATCTCTGTATAATCCTGTTTGTTTAGCATATCTCCTATGTGAAATGATAATGATTGAGCATATGACTTTAAAGGAGAAAATAGCATAGCTCCTGCTGTGAGTAATGTTGCTAATTTGGAAGCTTTTTTTAATCCCATTTTTACCTTTATTTTATATGCTTTAAGAATATTTAAATCTTTTGTTACTATTTGGTAGGAAAATTAGTATACTTCTATATTTTGATATTCCCCATAATTTTTATTATCATAAGTTATATAAGGACAACATGTTTGCGTTGGATTTTCTTGATTTGGTCTTGGTGAAAAGCAATCTAAAATATTTGAATTATATTGATTATTCACAAATAAATTGTTTAATAAGAATGTTATTGTTAACTCTTGAGCTAAACATTTACCAATATCATTTCTTTCATTTGCATCAGAACTCCAACATATCTCACCACCAGGAATACATTTTCCTAAATCTGTACTGAATGTAAACCCGCTCGGACACCCGCAAGCCCCATTAGCACCTTCAGTAGGTCTTCCATCACAGCATATTCTTCCTCCAGTAGGAACTTCTCCTTCATCAGCACAGCAAGCAATATTATCATTGCTTAAAACAGCAAAAGCATTATAGTTATTCTTTGTTATTTGCTCATTATTTCCATAAGTAGCAGCAACATTATGATAATAACTCCCTGTATCTAAATTGACATTATAACTGTTAGAGCATATTCCGTTTGCAATTACATTTTCGCAGTGAGCATTTCCTGTATATTCTAAATTATTATTTGAATCATAAATCCTGTCAGTCACGCTTACTTCCCATATGCCTACATTCTCTCTATTCCTTAAATTAATAGTGAAGCTCTGGCTTTGATAGTTGCATAAATTGTTTCCATTTGTTACAGTTAAGCTTACTTCAGCATCGCATGCATCATCCTCATCATCAGTTAAGCCGTTGCAGTTGTTATCCAAATTATCTGAGCATGTTCCTGCATAATTAATGCTTTCTAATCCAGTTTGGCATTGTCCATTAATGGCGCAGGTATAAATTCAAAAAATATTTATTATTCTTTAATATCAAATCTAAAATCCTAATATTTTTTCCAGATTAAGTATAACTTCCTCTGTTGTCATTTCATCAGATTCAATTTTTAATACCCTTGGATACTCTTTATCACATAACTCCAAGAAACCAACATATATCTTTTCTAAAAAAGATAACTCAGACTCATTATATTTTCTTTCGTCTCTTTTTTGTGCTCTTTCTAATGCTAAATCAAAGTCAGGAATAAAACATATTGTCTTTTCAGGCATAGGACCTAATTGTCTTCTTATATTCATCAACTTCTTATAATAAGAATATACAGATAATCTTCCATATTTTTCTTCCATGAGTATTGCTGCATATAAGCAATTTGTATCAACACTCCTGTCTTCAATTACTATTTTACCTTTAGATAAAAGGGGATTTATTGTTTTATCTAATTCAAATAGTTTCATACCAAAAAAGAACAACATTTCAGATACAGGATAACCATGCCTAAAAAATTCATCACTTCTATGACTTAAAACTTCAAGAATCTTAGCTCCAATCCCTTCGTTAGACAATTCTAAAGCTGGATAAAATTCAGTGGGATGTTTTTTACTAATCTCTCTTAAATAATGTGTTTTTCCGGATCCTTCAATACCTTCAAAACTAATATAATATCCATTTTTAGGTCTTATTATTATTGACTCTTCCATTTTAAACAGTAACATAAACTCCTGAATAAAAGTGTTTTACTATAGTTTTATCAAATAATTGTTTAAATCTATTAATTGTTTTATCTGATTTTTTTTCTAATTCATTGATTACATAATTTACAACATCACATATTTTAGTTACACATTCTGCACTTACATTTGGATAAACTGGTAAAGCAAGGTGATTATTACAAAATCTCTCTGAATTAGGAAAATTATGATCATTACTAAAAGTGTTGTATATTCTTGTTTTATGTAATGGTTTTGGAAAATGAATTCCCACAGGGACACCTTCCATTGCTAAAGCCAATAATAAAGTATTTCTGTCAAAATGATCACTTTCAACTAAGACAATATAACTACTATAAATCCTTTCTGATTTATGAAACTCAGTTGGAATTCTTAATTCCAAACTTTCTCTTAAATTCTCATTGTAAACACGAGCATTATTATTCATAGCTGTTATTTGTTCATTAAGAGTATCAAATTTTGATATTCCTAGTGCTGCTAAAATTGGAGAATATCTAAAATTATGCCCCCTCATAACATAATCAATACCTTGAGTAAGATCGGATAATTTTAATTCAATTCCATATGAAGCACTAATATTTTTTCTTGCCCAAACTTCTCCTTCATGCCTAATAATTTCAACTCTATTGATAAATTCTTCATCATCACTTGTTACAGCCCCTCCTTCTCCAATTCTAAGAATTTTATTTTCACCAAAGCTATGACAACCTATATCAAAAGAACCAGTCATCTTTCCATTATATTTAGCACTTAATGAATGAGCACAATCTTCTATTACCCTTAAACTATACCTCTTAGCAATTTGCATAATACTACCCACCTCACAAGGATTACCAAAAATATGAACAGGGACTATGGCTTTTGTAGAATGTGTTAATTTTTCTTCTATTAATTTAGGATTTAAAGTTAATGTATCATAATCTATATCAACAAAAATAGGTTTTGCACCTGCAGACAAGATTGCCATCATTGTAGCAGCATATGTATAAGCAGGCATAATAATCTCATCACCCTCTTTGATGTCTAATGCTCTAAAAGAAGCATCCAAGGCTGATGTACAATTAGTTAATACAGAACATTTTTTAACGCCTAAGTAGTTTGCTATTAAATCTTCAAAATCTCTAATAGTTTGATTATTAAACATAGAATACCTTCCTGATTTAAGAACTTCTAAAATTCTTTCAAGGTCTTTTTCTCTAAACTGATGTTGATCAACAGGTATCTCTCCAGATAAAAATGATCTTTTTCCGCCTTCAATTGCAAGTTTTTTTATCATATTATTCTCTCATAGATTTTGCTAAATAACCACAATCAACATTTAATATATGACCAGTTATACTATTTGATAAATCAGAAGATAAAAAAAGAACAGCATTAGCAATATCTCTCATGGAAGGATTTTTTTCTAAAGGTAATCCTCTCTTGTATTCTCTTAATCTTTTTACGTCCTCAAATAAATGTTGAGTCATTGGTGTTTCTATGAGTATTGGTGAGATAGCATTGACATTTATATTGTATTTTCCCCATTCAACTGCTAGAGCTTTTGTAAATGAAATAAGGGCTCCTTTTGAAGAAGCATAAGCAACAACATATTCTACTCCTAATTCTGAATTATGCCCACTTGTTCCAACATGTGCATCTGTAGAAGCTATGTTTATTATTTTTCCATACCTATTCTTTATCATTACATCTCCAAATATTCTAGTGGAATTTATTACCCCATAAACATTGGTTTCAAATAGTTCTCTAACCTCTTCTGGAGAGGTATCTTCAAAAGCTCCAACTTTAACAATCCCCGCATTATTTACTAATATGTCTAATGTTCCATACTCTCTGAGTATAACCTCTTTAATTTCATTTAATAATTTTAAATCTCTAACATCTCCTATAAATTTTTTAATATTTTCTTCATGAGTATAATTTATTTCTAGATCTAAAACTATAGAAATTGCCCCTGCTTCTGCTAATTTATAAGTTATTGATTTACCTATTCCCCTATTGCCACCAGTAACTAAAGCAATCCTCCCTGTTAGATCTATATCTTTCATATCTAAAATACAATAATAAAAATTTATAAAGGTTACCACTTTAGGATGAATTAATGGATTATGATAAAATCTTAATTACACATAAAGTAAAAGATTACTATAATTTTTTACTAGCATCATCTAAAATATCAAACATGTCATCAAATGTGTCTAATTGCTTTAAATCATTTATATTTACCCACTTATAATCATCATGTTCATTTGTAAGAATAATATTTTTTACTTCTGGAATATTAATTATATATATAATATGAATTGTATGCCTCTTTTTATCTGGCTTTTCAATTGTATAATGTGTGCATTTTAAAGGAAAAAAATCTTTTATTTCCAACCCAGTTTCTTCTTTTATTTCCCTTATAAGGGATTGATTAGGATCTTCTCCAAATTCAACTTTTCCGCTTGGTAACTCCCATTTATTTGGGAAAATATCCTCATTACTGTTTCTTTTTAATAATAAAAATTTACCATTGTTATGGATAACCCCCGCAACAACAATTTTTTGAACATATTCCATATTCATTATTTAAGATATTTAGTATATATAATTTATTATTGTGTAAGATATAGTTATTTTTTAAATATATCAAAATCTATTTATTTCAATGATACAAAATGAAAGAGATTATTTTTAAACTATTGCTCAAACTCCCTATGATTCAATAATTTCCTGTAGTAAGGAGGGATGTTTTTTACTGCTATTAATAATAATTTATCATTATTTGATAATACAATATTAAAACCAGCATTTTGTACATCTCTTGGGTTGGATGAATCTCTACCTATAACTAATTGGTTTAATGATTCGTGGTATGTAGCTCCTTTTACATCATCTGGATGTCTTATATTATTATTAACATAAATCCTGCTTCTTAAAGCATAATACAATCCGTTTTCATCTCTTCCCGGAGTTACATTAAACCATGATGCTTCCTGAGAGAAATCATATTCTCCTCCCAAAGAATCCAGAGATTCATCTACTAAATTCACGAAGTCATGAGAATGCTCTCCATATCTAATATCACTTACATCATCTTCAAAATCTCTTATTGCATTTCTGTAATTGTCATTTGGAGCATTTATATCATTTGGAAATAAATTAATGGGAAAGTCTGGCCATCTATAATGATATGCTGAATTTTCTCCATTTGCTATATCTTCATCAGTAAGATATAATATCCTCTTCAAAAAATGCAAAAAATTCCTGTAAGGAGGAACACCATTCCAACGTTCAGGCCATTGCTCTCTAGGGGGCCATTGTAATTCAACATTTGGAAACAAATCAAGATTTAATTCCTGATTTTGATCATCATCTATATTTAAAGTGTCTATAAACTGAAAATATGCTGTATCAGGATCATTAACAACCAACCTTAAATTTCTTACATCATTTGTTCTTGCAATTCCTTTGCCATACTTCTGTATTTCTTGAGCATTTGGAATTATTATTCCATTTTTAACTTCTCCTTCTAAATTCAAGGATTTTAAAGAGAATTCATTGTCAAATATGTCTTCAATTTTATAAAGCCTCATCCCTGAAGCCTTTCCTTGAGTTTCTCTAAAATTACCATTATAAAGAATTTCTTCTAACCTTCCACCTATATCATAAACCCTTACTGAACGTATTTTATTTCTATCTAAATTATAATTAGGCCCTAATACCCTTGTAAAATTATACCCTGCATTTCCGTTTTCATCTGTGGTTAATTCTGCTATAACTTGATGGTTAGCTAAATCCTCTAAAGTAATGTTAATGCCTTCCAAAGAAGTTCCTATTTCTGTGTAATTTTGCTTGTTTAGCATGTTCCCTATATGAAATGATAAAGATTGAGCTTGCGTTCTTATGGGATTAAGCAGTAAAGCAGTAGCTAAAGAAAAATATGCTAATCCTTTTTTAACTAAATTTTTCATGATTTTTCACTTTAAATTATATAATCTTAGAATATTTAAATCTTTTGTTACCATTCAGTAAAGAAATTAATAAACTTCTATATTTTGATATTCTCCATAATCTTTATTATCATAAGTTACATAAGGACAACATGCTTGTCTTGGATTTTCTTGGTTAGGTCTTGGTGCAAAGCAATCTAAAATATTTGAATCATATTGATTATTCATAAATAAATTGTTTAACAAGAATGTTACTGTTAACTCTTGAGCTAAACACTTACCAATATCAGTTCTTTCATTTGCATCAGAACTCCAACATATCTGACCACCTGGTGCACATGCTCCCTGTCCTTGATTTAAGACTGGATTCCACACAAACCCGCTCGGACACCCGCAAGCCCCATTAGCACCCTCAGTAGGCATTCCATTACAGCATCTTCCAAATTCCCCGGTTGGAATCTCTCCTTCTTCAGCGCAACATCTTATATCACTGTAATCAAAAACCCTTACATTTCCTATATTTCTTCTTGCTAACAATACATCAATATTATTTTCTGGAATAAGAGCCTGAGTTAAATCTTGATTGAAGGAATCTTCACCCTCGCCTTCATATTCCTCTCCTTCTTTAACACAGTAAGGAACCCTTCCTCTATAGCCATCTTCAGTGTTGCATCTGTTGCATGTAAAATCCTCCCCGTTGTAGTTAACTCCTCCAGCACTAACACCCTCGCATGTGTATGATGGAGAATTGCATAGGGTATTATTCTCATTTGCATTAATGCAGTCTGGTGTAACACCACCGCACATAAATCCGCTGTTTCTGTTAGCTCCCCCTAGCCTGTAATCAGGGCATGTATCTGTGGCATAAACTAATGAAATCATGCTTAATATAATTAAAATGATTATCAGCTTTTTCATTTATCCTCCTAAATTGCTCCAGTCAACTCTTTCTCTTGTTGCAATGACATTATGGTAATAGCATCCAGGAAAATTGAAATCAGCATAATACCTGTTTATGCATCTTCTGTTATAAAGTAAATCTTCACAATAAAACTCCTTGTTTATGTAATCCATATAAACTCTTCCACTGCCATCGCAGTCATAATCATAATAAATTGTGTCATAAATATATATGCTGTTAATGCTGTCACCTAAATTTCTCAGTGTCAATACAACTTCCTTGAATCCTTCTTCAGGGCACAATAGGCTTTCAGTGGAAATGCTTAGCTCAAGGTTTATTTCTTGCGGCTGGTATCTGCAGTCGCTTTGGTCAATAGTGCAGTAGCCGGTGCATCTTAGATTTCCACTGTTGAAATTCCCGAAATCACTGCATGTCTGTTCATTAAAATCATTCCCATCGCATTGCTCACTTTCTCGGTTTATTTCTCCGTCGCCACAAACAGGCCCCTGATAAGGAGGCAGGCAGCAGTTAATTCCTTCATAAGTCAACCCTGTTATGTCAGCTATTGCAGAGCCAGTGCCTGGTGCTTCAAAATGGCCCCAGCATAATACTTCAGCATCCAATCCTGTTACTTGCCTTGGTAATAAAGAAGGGCATCTTCCATTATATAACTGATGATCAAAATAACAGTTTCCTCCCATATCCCCGCATTGCGATGTTGCATCAGCATAATAAGAAACTAATAATAAAACAATACCAAATAATATGACAATAGCACCTCTTTTAAGCATAATTTTTTATTGGTTTTTTAATATTTAAATCTATTGCTCGAAATATAACAATAGAAGTAGCATTACTAATGAGATTAATGTTGTTAAAAATAAATATTTTGGTTTTCTTATCAAAAAAGGGATTATATTTAGAACAATAATCCCTGCACCCATTATTACATTTAATGTGTTTGTCATTTTTACAATCCTTGTTGTATCATTATTTTTGTCCCTTCAATTAGTACTCCAATGCCAGCTAGCACTATTCCAAAATTTACCATTCCGAAGATTGTTATAACCCCGGCTATTATGATTATTAATCCTGCAATCAAGTCTATTGGATTCATAAAATCTTTTTTGTTCATAATTATTATATTCTCCTATTCTTTATATTTTTTTCTATCTATAAACTTTAAATATCATTAAATTATTAAAATATCAATGAAAACAATCAAAAATCAGAGATTTTTAATGTTTCAAAGACTGTTGTCTTTCAGGAAAGCCCAGTTTTGGTATGGTGACTTCCTTGTTGCAGTTTTAATATTGATGATAATAGGCATGCTGTTTGTAACATCAATAAGGGATATTACCTCAAGGAATGAGGTACTGAAGGAATTAATTCTTGAAGCTTCTGACATATCAAGCGGTTTAATGACAGAAGGTTCTGGCACGGAGAATGAATGGCTGAATGGGATAGGCACTATAGGGATTCTGACAAACAATAAATTAGATAAAATTAAATTTGATTCTTTTTCCTCAACTAACCAGAGATATATGCTCGGAACAATAAATAATGTTTGGGTTTATGTCCAAAACAGGGAGGGAGATATAGTTTTGAATAGCTTGACAGGAGAAATAAATTCTGTTTCTGACATAAATGCAAAGAATCTTGTCCATATAAAGAGATTTGTTTTTTATGATGAAGATGAAGATGGAAAAGGGGATATTTATACACTTGGGGTGGTGGTATGGCAGTGAATAAATTGATATTAATCATGGTTGTATTAATTTTATTAATTATTTCTGGATGTAGCAAAGGTATATCAAAACAAGATGCAGAAGAGATAGCGTTCAGCTATGATAAATGTACAACAGAAAGGCAATTAAAAGCCATGTCAGAGGCAAATCTTAGTTATATAGGGAATATTATTGCAGATTATATCGGGACATATCTTCATTATTATAAACCTTTTATAAACAATTCTTACAAAAGGGATAACGGAGATTGGCACGTATTTATTTCTTATAAAGACATAAAGACTGGAGATGTTGAGGAAAATTCATCAGAGTTAATAGTGCATCAAAATAAGTTAGTTGAATATTCTGATAAAAGCGAGGATAATTCGGAAAGTGATTGCAGAGCCTCGGCTGAAACTCTGAAGGACTGGTGGGAGATTAAAGAAGAGCAAAAAGAGGAAGCTTATAATTCCTGTAAAAAAATAAAGAATTTATTTCTTAAAGAAAGAGAATTATTCTATGCAGATGTTAATGAAAAAGGCTCTTTAGATAATATTTATGCTATTACATTAAAAGAAAAAAAGATACTCTCTAATGATATAACAGATAAAGATATTTTTCCAAAAACACTTGCTGGTTATCCTATGATGAGTATCTCTAAAGATCCTGAGATTCATCAAGCACAATATGGAAATTTTGAGTATGGTGATGGGGGATATAAATCATTAAATGAAGGAGACATATTTATTATTTTAACTTATGAAAAATATGGCTGTAAAAGTAAAGATTTAATTTATATTGGAAATGAAAAATATTATTATAAATCACAACCTCTAGATTATGAGTATATCATATGGCATAATGGGGTATGGAAATTTACATTGCTTCACTATAATGGTAAAGATGATTCAATCCTATTAAAATCTTTTAAGGAGTTGAAATATTAAAATGAAAAAAGCATTTTTCTTCTCCATGGATGCATTCTTTGCAGTGATAATATTTACCTTGATATTGGTCAGCGTTTATTCTTATTTCATAAGCACCCAGGAATTAAGGCAGCAGTATTTTTACTCAGAGGATATGTTTGACATTTTCATCAACACCAAAATTGAGGAATTAAAGCAGTTCGATGAACATATAAATCTGCAACAGTTAAAGCAGTGGAATCTCATAGAGGAAAATCTGACAGTCATGGAGCAGATATCTAAATTCCAGAATTTGGGTTATACTAACTACAGCCAGTGGGTATTTTACAATTTAACCTCAGATTTCTTTGGAGCAAAATATGGCGTTGAGTTTAACCTTGAGGGATTGATATATGGCAGTGAGAAGAATGCAACTGCACTTGTGTCAAGGCAGAGGTTTGTCTCAGGTTTTAAAGTAATTTAAAAATTATAACAATAACTGTGGGAGCTGTCAATATAATATTGGCTATTTGGAATATTAGCTAAACCTTGAGGATTTTGTTGCATTAAATACTGGTAATCAATTGCAGATGCAGTTGGAGATTTAACTTCTTCTATCAGTGATTCTATTCCTTGTCCTCCGCTTCCTTCAATGCAATTGTCTGCAAGCCCGCACATTCTCAGCAAAAAGCTTGGAGCTTGAGCACATTCTAAAAAATTAGTGTATTGTGCATGCAGGTTAACTTCACCAGGCATTTCATAAATTGTTTTGTTAATTGTTATATTTAACTGAGATTCAGGCTCTATCATGTAAACAGGTTCCCTGAAATTGTAAATTGGAATTCTTGCAGTTATTGTTTTTTTGCCTGCCCCTTCATAATTCCAGTAAGTATCCCCTTTTTTGTTGGATATTTTATATTCGATATCCATTGAGATCTTTACATGCCATGGATCATCCTGGGAAACACTCATTGCGTTCTTGAATTGTGGAGTGTCTATGTCGCTAATGATTTCAAGGTTGATTCCGGTGTAATTTGATAGAATAATGAGTTCATTTATTGTAGAGCTTATATTATATCCCACATTGTCAATTTCCATTAATTCTAATTTGTCTCCGTTTGCTCCCCATCCATTTTTGTATTCACCGTCAACTACAGCATTTTTGATTATTCTTTTAATGTCCCATGCTTCTTCATCCCATTGATCACCGCCACCTGGAGGGCCTATGTAATTATCATTTACATCCATATGATGCAGTAATGCAAGTATTGCCTGATTCCCGGAAATCTGCAGAGCTCTAGGCATATAATTTTCATTCAATGATTTCACAAATGAATTCATGGTCTCAACCTCTGTGTTTGTCTTCTCTATATTTGTCCTGGTTCTTGAAGTGTATTGTATCAAGAAAGCTAAGACAATCACAGAAATTAATATTACAGAAATGAAAGTGAATATGAATCCTTTTTTATTCATTTCTTTTATTTTAACCCCTCTTTTTTAATTCATTGATTATTTTATTCTTTTTAAGATTGAATTCTCTTGGATTTAAATTTATATATTTTATCTCCTTGAATCTGTTTATGATTCTAATCAATCTTTCATAATATCCATCTAAATTATACATTCTTAACAATTTAAAATATTCCTTGAAATTTATTCCAGAATAAAAGGTTAATGTTATTATATCTATCCTGTCCTTTTCTCCTTTTGTGGAGTACTCTCTGTCCTTTTCAGCTCCTTGTTTTAATATCAGCAGAACTTCAGGTTTTACAACCTCAAAACCATGTATATTTGTTGTATATTTTTTTATATTCTCAACTGGAATTGCAAGATTTGAAAAGAAGGGAACATATATATCAACATCTATTTCCTCGAATTTTATCTCGTATTTTTTAAGGCTGTCACTTTTTCTCAGCTCATAATTCTTCTTAAGAAAATTCATGTCTTTAAAATCCCTTATTATTATGTCTATGTCTTTTGATTTATGCAGGTTAGTCCACAAATAAGCAGCCCATCCTCCTATAACTATAAAATTAAACTTTTTTTTCTTTAATTCTAATAAAACTCTCCAGCTTTTCTCAGTTAATATGTCATTCCAGTAATCCATTTATTTTTTCCTCCATTGCTTTTAGGAACTCTTTTGCATACCATTCCTTTAAATTCCACAAGTCAACAAATATCTGAGCGATAGTTATCTCTTTATTGTTTCTGTCTTTTTTTAATACAAATAAATTCGGATTCTTGTCGTTTTTTGGAAATCTTTTTTCTATCTCTTTTACATCATTGCAGTAAACATAGATTTCTGAATAATCGGCAGGCACATCTTTGAATTTAAATTTATATGCTGAATATCCTGTATAAATCACATCAGCAGGCATTTCAGATTCTATCCTTTTTGTTGGTTTTTCAGCTCTTGTCCTGTAAATAATATCCTTTTCAACATTCCTGTTGGAAGCCCAGTAATACAATATCTTTCTCTTGTCAATAACATCAAAGCTTCTTTGATTTATTTTTATTGCATTCATTTTTATGAGCGGTTTTAATGATAAGTTAATCATGCTTAAGGACATATTCAGATTTTTGGATAGGTATGACTGTGTTAAACTGTTTCTTTTCTTTTCCATGCCTTGGAAGAGTATTTCCCTGTACACTTCTTCTGCTCTTTTCATATTTCTAATTTGATATATCTTTATTTATAAATATTTCTATTATATCAGAAAGGTATATAAATAAAATCTTTAAAAATAGAAACATCTTATATTTAATTTTAGTATATTAAATTACAATAATTCTTTTAAATAATCAATTTTAGCAGTAATCATACTTCTTGGAGGTTGAAATGAAAATAAATGAAAAGATATCTGATCTTGAAGTGGAAGTCTTTCATAATGAGGAAATAAAAAAAGTTAAGTTGTCTGATTATAAGGATAAATGGCTTGTTCTGTTGTTTTATCCTGCAGACTTCACTTTTGTATGCCCAACTGAATTGGAGGATGCAGCAATCCATTATGATGAATTCAGGAAATTGAATGCAGAGATAATAAGCATTAGCACAGACACTGCATTTGTGCACAAGGCATGGCATGACAATTCAGAATCAATTAAGAAGATAAAATATCCAATGGCATCTGATCCTTCAGGGAAAATCTCAAAGGCTTTTGGCACATATGTTGATGATGAAGGATTATCAATAAGAGGTTCATTCATAATAGATCCTGATGGAAAATTAATCTTTTATGAAATGCATAACAATAAAATAGGAAGGAATATAAAAGAAATTTTGAGGAAATTACAAGCAGCAATATTCACAAGAGAAAATCCAGGCCATGTTTGTCCAGCTAGGTGGGAGCCTGGAAAAAATACATTGAAACCATCAACAGAACTAATAGGAAAAATTTAGTCTCTATTGAAAATAGAAATCTTTAAATATAACCTTAATTATGGTTATTATAACCTATATTGAGATTATTATGAATATAATTAAATTTTTAAAAGAAAACAAGTATTCAAGAAAAATCTTTGGAGAAAGGGAGATAAGTATAATTGAAAAACAATTAAATGGAATTTCCCTGACACAATCCGAGAAAAACAGGTTATCAAGGGATATAAGACCTAAACTCAGGTTTATTAAAGAATGCTCTAATCTAAAAGATGAATTTGACCTAAAAAAAGGGGATTTAAACAAAAGATTAATTGAGGAAGCTAAAGAAATTATATTGAAGGATATTCTCTATAAGGATATAAAAAATATTTTATTATATGGTTCAGCCGTTAGCAATAAACTTACGTCAAAATCAGATATTGATATATGCATTGTTTTCAATAAGATAAACTTAAAGGAAGCTACTCTATTCAGAAAAAGGATATCAGGCAGAGTAAACTCTAAAATAGATATTCAGGTTTTTAATATATTACCGGATAATATTAAAAAGAGCATATTAAATAATTATAAAATTATATATGGTGATAAAAATGAGGATTTTAAGTAAAATAAATGAGATAGAAAAATATCTTGAAGAATTTGAGTCTATAATTCCGAAAAATTTCAGAGAATATTCTAATTTAAGAGAAAAGGCTGCTTGTGAAAGATATCTTGAAAAGATAATAGAATCTGTAGTTGATTTATGCTTTTTGATAGTAAAGGAAAAAAATTTGGAAAAACCAGAGGATGATAAAGCTGTTTTTGATATTTTATACAATAACAAAATAATCTCTAAGGAAATATGTGAAAAATTAAAAGATGCCAAAGGCATGAAAAATATAATCTCGCACCAATACGGTTCTGTTGATGACAAGATTGTTTTTGATTCTATTACTAAAGAATTAGTGGACGATATTAATTCTTTTTTAGATGAAATTAAAAAAATTTAAAAATAAGAGTAGGTTTAATCTCTTAGAATAAAATCATTAACTTTGTCTTTTGCTTTTTCCCTCTTGTTCTGATGCTCTTTCAGGAATTTGTTTATCTTATCAATCAAAATTTGCTTTAATTCAGAGGTTAATAATCTGCCTGATTTGTAATCATTGTAAATTTTCATTAATTTGTTGTCATCAGGCTCGAAAAACATCTTAAGGTACTGGTAGCTGACATCAATGTCAGGATTTCCCCCTTTTTCCTTGTGCTCTTTTATTGTTGCCCCTCCGCCGGAAAATGCATACTTGCTTATTTTGCTCTCAACATCCTTGGCAGAATCGGATAAGTATATGCTTCCCTCTTTTGATGATGACATCTTTGGATTGCCATGCAATGATGGTATGAACTTTGCATGAATTGCAGCAGGTTTTTCAAAATTAAAATCTTTGTGAACAGCAACATCCCTTGTTAGCCTTATAAACGGGTCTTGGTCAATTCCTATTGGAACCAGGCTTAAATGCCTGCCTTCATTGAACTGGGGAAATAATATGTGCGCAGCCTGCATTGCAGGATAAAAGCTCCATCCTATGTTGCTCTCATTGTTCAATCCGAATGTTGCTTTTGCAGTTGAATAGGTTATTCTCTTTGCAATCATTGCAGCATATTTATACATTTTAGTGTAGATAAAATCCTCAAAAATAAATGTATTTTTTTGCTTGAAACCCAAAGCAATCAAGTCAAGAATATTGTCTACAGAGTATGATATTGCATTATCAAAGCTTAAATTTTCCTTGACATAGAATTTTTCATCATCCGAAATTGGCAGATAAACATTGCAGTTAAACTCATCCTGCAGTGATTTGGCAACTAAAAAAGGGACTAAATGTCCTATGTGCATTTTTTCAGAAGGCCCCCTGCCTGTTATTATTGAGATTTTTAATTTTTTATTGTAATTATCAAGCCACTTGTCAAAATCCCTATGGGAGAAATAAAACCCCCTTCTTAGCAGAGGATGGGCATTTTGTAATTTTTTCTTTATTTTGTCTGATATTAATGTAACTCCAAATTCTTTTATCAATTTATTATAATTAATATCCCCAGAAACTTCCCATGGCGTGACTTTCATACTAAAAGAAATAATTTTGTTTGTTTAAATATCTTTTTATATCCAGGTCTTTATTCTTGCAAGAATTATATTCAATATTTTTGAACCTTGGTAATTTTCGCTTATTCCAAGTTCATTAATCAATGTAATGCTGCTGACAGTGTCTGTATACCCAGAGAAAATTCCTTCTTTCCTTGCCACAATTATTGCATTAAGGCCATAATTTCCGTTTAAGTTTCTGTTTGTGTCCCACATATAATTAAATTGCCCATTTGGGTTTAAGTCTGATGTTGTTAATCTTTCGCAATTTTCACCTTGGCATATATTATAAAGACCTCTTAATAAATCACTTCCGGGAGTGATTATACAGTTTCCAACATTGCTAGTTATTTGTACATTCCCGTTAAGAATATCATTATCTCCAGGATTTGTTATATCTATGTATGGAGAAACCATTCCTTTATCAAAGGCAGAGCTTATGAAAGTGCCGTCATTTCTCTTGAATACAACCCTGAAATTGTAAATTCTGCATGGCTCTGCATTATTTATATTGACATTAAAGTTACGTGAGCAGACATTATTCTGGCAGTCTACTATGACATTGCTTACTGGCTCATATTGGTCTTCTGCTGTCTCTTTTGACAATTCAAATCTGTGATTGTCTGTATATTCTCCATAAGCTTTTACTTCTATTGTTATGCTACCACCAGGATATTGTACATTTGGGACTTTAATCTCTAATCCATTCCCGCAATCCCCGCAGTCAGGATCGCATGGAGCGCATTTGCTTCCATAATTATTTGAATCACAAGCCCCCCAATCACCAAAGTCTTCAGGGCATCTCCCATCACTGTAAGGGCTGCATGTTAATTCATAATTTCCGCAGAATTTTGCTGTTGAGCATTCATTTTTTATATCTGCTCTTCCGTAATTGGACAGGTCTGTTAAAGACACCTCTCCTCCAGCGCCGTAAACAGACAAGGAGATGATTGCAATCATTAATCCATAAATTATTATTCTCATATTTCTTCACACTTATTTTTAATGTTTAAATTTTGTATTTTGTTGCAAAGGCTTTTATCTCCCGAATTTGCAACATTGGAGTAAATCACATTGTCTTTGCAGTTGTTTCTTACATCAATTGTGCTTATTTCATTGCAGTCTTCAGTATCTCCTGATTTCAGTGCTTTGGTTGAAATAAATGAATTCTCGCAGCTTTTATCTCCCTCGCATTTGCTTATATCCCATGAGGAAATTGCTTTGTTTATTCTTACAGATGTAGTTTCTTCAGGTTTTTGGATTGTAAATTCCTCAATTAGTTCTTCATTTTCAGATAATTCACTCTGCTTTTCAACAGGACCCTTGAATATGCTGAATATGATCAGCACAGCAAAAAGGATCAAAACAATTAAGGTTATAGTAAATGCACTTTTCATATTTTTTTTGTTAGATTTTATCTTTCTAACTGCACCCCTCTTTTTCCTGGAATTATGTTTCATTCAATAATTTATTAATCTTTTGGATATAAAAATCTTGCTAAAGAAACCTTTTTATATGAATACAAGTTAATTTAGTTTATGATAGGTGATATTACTACTGCTGTTGATTCTCTTGTTAAGCTAGTGAATCAGAAGGGAAAAATAAGCCTTGATGATGCTTCAAAGGAATTGGGATTGCCACAGAACATAATAAATGAGTGGGCATCATTCCTTGATCAGGAAAAAATAATTCATCTGGAATATAAATTCACTACCCCGTATTTAATCTCAAAGAAATCAATGTCTAAGGAAGAGGTAATAGTTGACTATGAGATGATATCAAGGAAATTGGAGATAATGCAGGCTTACCTAAATAAAATCCAGCCAAAGGAAACCAAGAAAATGCAGCAGAAGGCATATTTGTTGAAAGAGATTAGCATTCTCCTTGAAAAAACAAAGAAAAAGAAAATAACAAAGGAAGAGCTCCAGAAATTAGTAAAATATTATAATATCTTTAAAGAATGATTAAGGACAAATACAGCTTCTATTCAGGAAACATACCAGTTAACATAACAGTAGAGTCAAAGAAGGATGAGTTTGTCTTAATTTACAATGTAGATATCTCCCAGATAAGCGCAAATACTGAATTAGTTCTTGACAAGATAAGGGATGAACTTGTAAATAAAGTTAAATTAGGAATTGCAGACATTACAGATCCTAAAAAAACGGAGTTTGTCAGGGGAAAATTCAGGGATACTATTGCCTACCTCATAGAAAAATATTTCCCAGACATAAGCAGGGAGACAAAGGATTTTTTCACAACTTACCTGATGCATAAATCATTCGGATTGGGCAAGATAGAGATTATCCTTGATGACAAGGATCTAGAAGAAGTTGTTGTAAATAATGCAGAAGAGCCTATATGGGTTTATCACAGGAGGCATGGCTGGCTTAAGACAAATATTATTCTTGGAAGTGAAGAATTGATAAAGCATTATTCAGCACTGATTGGAAGGAAAGTAGGCAGGTCAATTACTATGCTTACTCCATTGCTTGATGCTCATTTGGATACAGGAGACAGGGTGAATGCAACTTTGTTTCCGATAACAACAAAGGGCAATACAATCACAATAAGGAAATTCTCTGAAAAGCCGATTACAATAACCCAAATGTTGAAGGAAAAAACAATATCTTTGAGTGCAGCATCATTGTTATGGAGCTCTGTCCAGTATGAATTAAGCATGCTCATTTCAGGAGGCACTGCAACTGGAAAAACGGTTGCATTGGGTGTTATATGTAATTTTTTCCCTCCTAATCAAAGAATTTTATCTGTGGAAGACACTAGGGAAATCGTTCTTTCAAAGCACCTGCAGTGGATTCCCATGGTTACAAGGGAGCCTAATGTCGAGGGTAAGGGGGAAGTTCAAATGCTAGACTTGATAGTTAATTCATTAAGGATGAGGCCTGACAGGATTGTTGTGGGAGAAATAAGAAAAAAAAGGGAGGCTGAAGTTTTGTTTGAGGCAATGCATACAGGGCATTCAGTATATGCAACCTTGCATGCAAATGACAGCGAGGAGGTTATTACAAGATTGACTAATCCTCCTATAGACATTTCAGAAACTTTGCTGCCGGCAATCTCAGCTATGCTGATAATGTACAGGAACAGAAGGACAGGAATCAGGAGGGTGTTTCAGTTAAGTGAAATCCTGAAAAATGCAAAGCCAAACATTATTATGCAGTATGACATGAGTCAGGATAAATTGCTTAATGCAAATCAGTCAATGAGGTTGTTGCCGGAATTGGAGATGCAGACAGGGCTTTCTACCCAGGAAATAAACCAGGATTTGAGGGACAAGGCAGAAGTTCTTAGATGGATGGTTACCAAGGACATAAATGATGTCAATGGCATTGGAAAGGTTGTTGCCACTTATTACACTAATAGGGAAAGCTTGATGAAGTTTATAAGGAAATGATTTTATTTCAGCTTCTTCATAACAATTTTGACGAAATCTTTAGGTAAATTTGATTCCTCTAATTTTTTTCTTACATGACTTGAATCATAACCCTTGCTAATCAAGTTTCTTGAATATTCAACCCATGCAATAATGTCCTCTTTTTTATATTTCCTGAATTTGAATAAATAAAGGTAAAGTGCAGCAACGCCAACAACTAACAGAACAAAAAATATAACTATCCATGTTAAAATGTTCATTCCTTTTCTTTCTTGATATTGTGTTTCATATTCATCCTGCTCTATTCTTCCAACAACATCCCTTGCTGGAGCATTTTTACCTTCACTCCCCCCCGTAAATGTATCTCCTGCTAATTCTTGTTCTTCAGGAATATTGTCTGATGGAGCATTTCCTCCACTTCCCCCATTATCCTGAGGCTCGCATCCGCAATCTTCATCATCGCAATCGCTTAATTCATCGCAGTCATTGTCCAATTCATCATCGCAAGTTATTTCGCTGTCTTCAAATTCAACAGGCAAGCAGGAATTAAGATCTAAATAGCATAATCCAGATTCACAGTCCTCTTCAGAATTGCATTTTTCCTCTTCAGGAATATCACATTGGCTGAATTCACCCCATATTCCGTCTTCTGTGCATGTTCTTGTCTTTATTCCGGGTTTTTGGCATATCCCGACATCAAAATTACATTCCTGAGTTTCAGTATCTCCAGCTTCGCATGTATTTTGTTGAGGTGCAGCAAGAGGTGTTTCTTCCTCAATACAGATATTAGTTTCTATATTGCATGTGTATCCTTCCAGGCAATTCCCCTGAGAATCACAATTTATTTCTTGTGCTATATCAACGCAGGTATGTGTTTCTATATTGCATTCTTTATTCTCATCAGGGCATGGATTATTTTCATCGCATTCTAATTCTATAACAACACATTCATTTTCAATACAATTATATCCTTCTTCACATGGATTATTTTCATCGCATTCAAATGCAATGCATGTATTTTCAACACAGTTGTATCCTTCATCACAATCTTCATTAGTTGTGCATCCAGGCTCTTCTGCAGCACCTTCAGGTTCGCTTGGCTCTATCACGATTTCAATTGGAATTGATATTTCAGAATTTTCCTCAACTTTATTGTTTACAGTAGAAGCAACAGAATAAGTATAAGTTCCATCAGTTTCTTCAGTGTAACTATAGCTACATTGCTCATTGCAGTTAAAATCACTTAATGAGCCACTAATTTGTTCAGATTCAGATGTTTCAACATGTTTGTATATTATATAACCTTTTTCTCCAACAGAAATTCCTACGGGGCTTAATCCAAAAACTTTCCTGAAAGTGTTTACTATGCTGTAAAATATCCTTGAGAAAAATCCTTTTTTGACATTGACAGTAGCCCCTGTTGTAATTAATTCATTGTTATCAATGCCAGAAATGGAAGAACCTTCATTTGGAGCTGTTCCTCCATCTTCGCTGACTTCCTTAATAATGCACTGGCCATCTTCACATTGATATGTGCATGATTCAACCATATTCCACTGATTATTCTCGCATGCCATAACATTCATTTCTTCACATTTTTTTTCTCCTTTATTACATGATTCATAAAAAATATTGTTCCATGTCAGGGTAACTTCTTTTTCCTGGACAGATGCTCTCAGATTAAAACTGTCAGCAATAACATTAAAGCTTAATATAAAGAACATAAAAAAGAAAATTACCTCTTTTTTCATAAGAAATTATAATCATTTTAGTTATATAAACTTATTGAAAAATAAGTAAAAGGTTAGTTTTTTATATTCATAAACTCTTGTTTTTCTAAAAAAGGTGATTGAATGTTTCAGTATATTGCCAGCAAGTTTCCTAATTTAAAGTTATACTTAGAGCAGGCCCAGATAAACAAGAAACCCCAGGATTATGTAAAAGGTGTTTTTTTACTGACAGTAATAGCAACATTTGGAATTGCTTTGTCATTGTTCTTTGTGTTGTTTAAATCGCAAAAGAGCTTATTTTTGTTATTCTTGTTAATACCATTGCCTTTTATCTTGTTTTATTTCTTCATGAATTCACCAAAGGTTAAGGCAAAGAAGAGCGTTAATGACATTGACTCAGAGGTTGTTTATGCAGGGCGTTATCTTTTGGTTGAATTAAGCGCAGGAATCCCTTTGTTTAATGCTTTGGTAAATGCTTCGCAGGCATATGAAAAGATAGGAAGGCACATTCAGGACATAATAAGAAGAGTAGAAGTTGGCAAGCCCCTTGATACAGCAATAGATGAAGTGATAGAGATCACGCCATCTGCTAATTTCAGGAAGATGATGTGGCAGATAATGAATTCATTAAGAACAGGAGCAGATGTCAGCCATGCTCTTGAATCCATAACAGAGCAGATAAGCAAGGAGCAGTTGATAGAATTCAAGACATATGAAAGAAAGCTTAATCCATTAGTTATGTTCTATCTGATGATGGCTGTAATTCTGCCTTCTCTCGGAATTACCATGCTTTCACTGTTAAGCACTTTTTTAGGGATTCAATTGAGTTTTGGATCTTTAATTGGTGTAGCAATTTTCCTTGCATTCATTCAGTTTATGTTTTTGAATATGATTAGGGGCTCAAGGCCTGGATTTGCACTATGAAAACAATAGAGAGATTATTTTTGCCGTTAAGCTTGATAAAGGAATTAAATAGGCAGTTCAATATAGCAGGATTAAAAGTTAATTTAGCCAAATTATTAATAAGGTTTGTTATTGCTGATTTTATTGTTAGTTTTATATCATTAATAATCTTTAAGGATTTGTTCCAGTTTTACAAGGGGGTTAATATATTCATCTCATTCCTGAGCTATCTTGCATTGATATTCTTTGGGATATTTGCTGTATTTGCTTTTTTCTTTTATGGTTTTATGATATATAAAAAAGTGAAGAGAAGAAATGAGATAGAGAATGTCCTTGCAGACTATCTTGAGCTTGTTGCAGCAAATGTCGGTGCAGGCATGACAATAGACCAGGCTCTGTGGTATGCTGTTAGGGAAAAGTTCGGAGTTCTTGCAGAGGAGATGGAGACAGTTGCAAAGAAGATAATGGCTGGCTCTGATTTAAGTAAGGCATTGTATGAATTCACAGATAAATATGATTCTGAAGTCCTGAAGAAATCTTTTATTTTATTAGTTGAAAGCATTGAATCGGGTGGAGAGATTGCATCTTTGATAAATAAGATAGCATGGAGCGTTAAAGAAAACCAGATCATGAAAAAGGAGATTGCAGGAAATGTTACCATGTATACAATATTCATTGCATTTGCTTCTTTGGTTGCAGCGCCATTGCTTTATTCATTATCCCATAGGATAATAATTGTGATGTCAGACTTGACAGGAAAGATAGACTTAAGCTCAGCAGTTTCTTCAGTGTCAACCAAGCTTCCAATACAGGCAATTGGCTCTGGAATCACAGCATCTGAATTTAAGATATTTGCATTCATAATGTTGTTTATAACAAGCTTGTTCTCAGGCATGATAATCTCTACAGTGAAAAAAGGATCTATAAAAGAAGGATTGAAAAATATTCCTGTTTATGTTGTTGTAAGCATACTCCTTTTCTTAATATTCTCTGTTATACTGACTGGGTTCTTTGGAAAGATTGGAGTTTAAATTTTTTTAATTCTTAGCCTTTCATCTTTCTCGAGGAATAACGGTCCTATATAACCGCAGTCAAGGCATTTGTAATTTCCAGTGATTCCTCCTGCATATAATTCAATATTCTTTGATCCGCATCTTGGGCAGGCTCTTATGTTCATATTAATGGGATAATAAATATAATGCACTAAATAAAACAATTATTAAAGGTAGAACTACTTTATATCTTTTTTGATAAAGAGAGTATAATATTGAAATTAATATTAAATATATTCCAATAAATTCCATTTTTATCATTTTTTCAATAAAAAGTATACTGATACAATTATCATTGCAATGCTTAAGACTTGTGTTACAGGAATTCCAAGTATGAATGAAGTCTGCTCCTTCATGAATTCAATGAAAAATCTTAATGCACCATACATTAAAACAAACAGCCAGGTTAAAGTTCCTTTCTTCAGATTCTTATTCTTTAAAAATAATAAAATAAAAAATATAAGCAGATTCTTCAGAGCTTCATAAATCTGTGTTGGATGCCTGAATCCTTCATAGCCTGGAAATTTAACAGCCCAGGGCAGGTTAGTTATTTTTCCAACCAGTTCCCCATTGATGAAGTTTGCAATTCTTCCAAGGAATAGCATGAAAGCAGCAGGCATTACTAATATATCAGAAATATCATAAAAATGCAGTTTTTTCTTTTTTGCAAAGATATAAGTCCATATTACTATTCCGGATAATGCTCCATGAAAAGACAATCCTCCCTTCCATATCATCAGCATTTCCATGGGATTGCTGAAATAAAACGAAGGCTCATAAAATAATATTTCAAATATTCTTGCTCCAATCACAGTGAATATAATCAAGTAAAATATATAATCATAAGTGTCATCATTGCTTAACCTTAATTTCTCTCTTTGCTTCATTAAAATAAAAAGGATTATTAAGAAACCAATGACATAAACTAATCCGTAATACCTTATTTCCATGCCAAATACACTAAGTATTACTGGATTTATATTTTGAATAAACATTTTTCAATATGCCGATTGTTATTAATATCAAGCTTGTTATCATTGTATTTAAAACTAATCTCCTTGAAAAATTGATGAAAAATTCAATTGGATAGGTTTTTATCAGCAAACTGTCATAATTTAACAGCCAGTAGTCATTTGCAAACAAAACCTCATGAAACTTTTCAAATAAAAAACTAAAGCTGAATAAGAATAAAATTAATATAACTCCAATAATTACTGCTCCTGAAATTATTAAAATATTTGAAATGTTATCCTTGTTGAATATAAGGATTATCAATATTAATGCTCCAAGAATGTAAACAATTATATTCAGGATATTAACTAAATTTTTTACATCATTCATATGAATTAATTCCCTCTCAGTGTAATTAAACTTCAATTCTTCTTTGTTATTCAGGTAATTCAGCAAGTTCTCATTGACATTAGGATATTCTCCTTTGTATAAATTATAATTAAAAATAAGCAGTTTAAGATTTAATAAGATAATAAAAATAGGGATTAATATCAAAAGAAAATATTTAATTTTCATATCTGCATCCTGTTAATTCGCTTAGCTTGTTCAACCCCTGAATTCCTTTATATCTTTCTTTGTTGATTATCCATGTTGGATAAGTCATTATACTTGCATCTTGGCATTTCCTTGTTTTTGGATTGGGGCCATATTCATTGCATTCAGTGTAAATCCCTGATTTCTCGAACAATCCCAAAGATTCTTTGAATAAAGACATTTGCATCAAGCTTTCGCTGTTTGCATAGTCTCCATACATCTTTGCACCAGCAGATTTTAAACAGATGATAAAATCATCATAGGGGCCGTATTCCTTCCTTGGGATTAATCCAAATTTCAAGGCAGCTATAAATCCGATTATTACAATTATTATAGCAATTATCACAGCTGTTGTCTTTGACATGTTTATTCTTTGTAATCTGCTGTTTTTAAAATTTTTCAACAATAAATTTATAAATAACAAAATATATTATATTATATACAAATTGGAGGTGATTAAATGGGAAATTTCAGCTGGACACACTTGATATTGTCTGTACTGATAATAATCTTTGCAGTTTTGGGATACACATGGCTGGTGATTGTATTGGCAGCAGTAATAGGGGTGCTTAGCCTATTTGGCGTTTCATACAACAAGCCGGGATATCACAACAAGAAAGAGAGTTATGCTAAGAAGGAAGTAAAGCCAAAAAAGAAAAGATAGTTATTTCATTAATTTCTTTATTTCTCCTTATTTTTATGTTATAGCATTAGTTGAAAATAATATTTTAGAAACTGTAAAGAATTGGAGAGGGGATTTCTTTGTTCCAAGATGGAATTTCAACAATATAAGAGAAATGAAACCATGACAAGGTTATCAAGTGAGAGTAACTGAAGATAGTGTGATTGATTTTAATGAATAAGATTTAATCTTTGAATTTAAGAAAATATTTCTTTAAAATTAAGCTTTTTTTTCTTTATATCTTTATTATTAATGACAGACTCATAAGTTGGAATAAGCTGTTTGTAAAAAATGTCTTTCCAAGAAGGAAAATTTTTCTTTATATAACTCAGAGCATTCCTGCTCATTTCCTTTCTCTTTTTATGGTTATTTACCAGAAATAATATCTTTTCTTCAAATTCTTCATCATTCTTTGTTATAAAACCTGTAATTTTATCTTTTACAAGCTCTTTTGATGCTCCTTTATCTGTGACGATGACTGGCAATCCTGAAGCCATTGCCTGAAGAACGACATTCCCTAGTGTTTCGGTCTTGGATGGAAATACAAAAAAATCACCATTTGCAAAACTCTCAGACAATTTAATTCCAGTAACCCTTCCAGTATATTTTGCTCTAGGAAGATTTTTCTTCAGTCTTTTTAAATAGGTTCCATCACCTACAACAGTTAAAGGAATATCTTTTAATTCTTTGAAAACCTTTTCAAGAAGTTCCATATTCTTTTCAGGCTCAATTCTACCGACATATACAGCTTTTACTAATTTGTCTTTACGTGTCCTATACTTAGGATTAAATTTATTGGTATCAATGCCTCTTCCAACAACTTTTATTGGAGTCTTATACTCTCTTTTTCTCTCATTTTTTATGGTGATTGTAGGAACTAATATCAAATCAGCCATCTCAAAGTAAACCTTCATGCCTTTTTTGGCAAGATTATACACAGAATTAGAACTGTTTGCCTTAAATTTTTCTCCTTTAATCCCCATATTGTTTATTGCATCAATAAATATATTCCTTGCATAATCATCAAGTAAGGTATTAAGATCACAAACCAATGGACATTTGTTCCTTTCTGCAACTTCAATACCAAAAAATCCTAAAAATTCAGGACCTACAACATGAACTAAATCATATTTTCTTCTCATAATTGGATATTTCAGATTCATTTTATTGACTAATGCCAAATCTGTTACAAGATTATCCCCAAGTTTTATAGGATTGATTGGTTTATGCGTGTATATTGTAAGATTGCCATCAGGCTCATCAGAATTAATTGCTCCATAAGTAACAACATCAACCTGAACATCCTTTAATTCTTTAAAGAAAGGGATAAGATTGCTGTATGTATATGCAACACCATTAGTTTCCTTATACCTTCCTAAGGTTGGTGTTAAAATAAGTATTCTTTTTTGATTTAAGTTCATATAAAAATTAAAAGTAAATAACTTATAAATATTCTTATTCATGAATATTCACAAATTCTTTTATATCTATAAAATCACTGCTAATTTCTATGTTTCCCAATTCATTTTCTTTAAAGACTAAATTAAGAATAAAAAATAATCCTGAGTTATATAATAACATGAGAAAACAATGGAGAACTGATAACTCTGAAATTGTAAGAATATATGATTTAATAAAATATTATAGAAGAAAACAGAAGACTCTTGCACTAAGTTACCTTAAAAACAAGCAATACAAGGCTTGTAATACCAATATTTTTCATTCGGTTCCCACTTACTCACTTTCCTATCTACTGAAATCATAGTAATCTTTATAAACCATAAAATTTTTCTAATTTTGGATGAGAAAAGGAGAATGCACTTTCTCACTTTAATATAAGGAGTGAAAATATCATGGGAAAAATACTATTCAAAGAAAAAGACTTGGTTGTGCCAGGAGATGTTCTGGCAGAAGGCATGGATTACCTGCCATCTGGAGGTTGCATAAGAGAGCATGACAAGATAATAGCAAACCATATTGGTTTGGTAAGCTTAGACAATAACAGGTTTGTCAGAGTAATTCCTCTTGCAGGAAAATATATACCAAGAGCAGGAGATACTGTAATTGGAGAAATAGTTGACATGAGCTTCAGCGGATGGTACTTGAACATTAACTGCCCATATGAAGCTTCTTTAATGGTGAAAGATGTTGCTGAATTCATTGAGAGAGATGCTGATTTGGCTCAGTTCTATAATTTTGGAGATTTAGTGATTGCAAAAGTAAACAAGGTTACAAGATTCAGCAATATTAACTTAACTACAAAAGGACCAGGACTAAGAAAAATAACTGGCGGTAAAATAATTACTATTGCTTCTACAAAAGTTCCTAGGGTAATTGGAAAGCAAGGAAGCATGGTGCAGATGTTAAAAGAAAAAACAAACTGCAATATTGTTGTGGGTCAAAATGGAATTGTCTGGATAGAGGGAAAAACTTCTGATGATGAATTAATGGCTACTGAAGCTATACTAAAGATAGAGCAGGAAAGCCATATTGATGGATTAACAGATAGAATGAAGGAATTTCTGGAGAGGAAAAAATGAGCTACACTAAAAGGAATGACGGAAGAAAATTTGACGAGATGAGAAAAATGGAGGCAAAGTTAGGAATAATTCCAAGAGCTGATGGCTCTGCAATGTTCAAGGTAGGAGATACAATTGCAATTGCAGCTGTTTACGGGCCAAGAGAATTGCATCCTAAGTTCATGCAAAATCCTGAGAGGGGAATATTAAGATGTAATTATGACATGACAAGCTTTTCTGTTCCTGAAAGGAAGAGACCAGGACCTTCAAGAAGAAGCACTGAAATCAGCTTGGTTACTGAAAAAGCATTGATTCCTGTTCTTGACTTGAAGCAGTTTCCAAATGCTGTTGTTGATGTTTTCATTGAGATAATTCAGGCAAATTCAGGAACAAGATGCGCTGGCATTACTGCAGCATCAATGGCATTGGCGCATGCAGGTGTTCCAATGAAGGATTTAGTTTCTGCAGTCTCTGTGGGAAAAGTCGGAGATAAGATAGTAATTGATTTGGACAAATATGAAGAAGATTATGAAGATGGAGCAACTGACATTCCTGTTGCAATGACAGGAAATTATGATATTACATTACTGCAATTGGATGGAAATGTTAGCAAGGATGATTTTTTAAAGGCATTAGAGCTTGCCAAGAAAGGATGCAGCGAGATTGACAAGATTCAAAGAAAAACCTTAAGGGAATTTTACAAGGGAGTCAAAAATGAATAATGATTACATAAGAAGCCTGATTGAAAAAGGAAAAAGAATAGATGACAGGAAATTGGATGAATTCAGGAAGATTGTAATTGAAACAAATGTAAGCAAGAATTCGGCAGGATCTGCAAGATGCAAGATAGGAGAGACAGAAGTCATTGTTGGAGTTAAGTTTGACATTGGCGAGCCTTATCCTGATTCGCCTGGCGAGGGGACAATAATAGTAACAGCTGAATTAATTCCTGTTGCTAATCCTGATTTTGAGCTAGGGCCTCCAGGAAGCAAGGCTACTGAACTTGCTAGAATTGTTGACAGAGGAATCAGAGAAAGCGAATGCATTGATTTCAGGAAATTATGCGTTAAGGAAGGAGAAAAAGTATGGATGGTGTTCATTGATATTTATCCCTTGAATGATGATGGCAATTTGATTGATGCTTCTGTGTTAGCTTCACTGAAAGCTTTGTCTGAAGCAAAATTCCCAAAGATAGTCAATGACAAAGTTGATCATGAGAGCAAGACTAATGTTGGGTTGAAATTAAGCAAGTTGCCAATAACAACAACCATATATAAGATTAATAATAACCTTATTGTTGATGTCAATAACAAGGAAGAGGAAGTTATAGATGCAAGATTAAGCGTTTCTGTTGCTGATGGAAACATACATGCAATGCAGAAAGGCGGAGATGTCCCTTTAAGATTTGATGACATCAATAAGATGATTGATATTGCAATGAAGAAAGAGAAGGAATTGGCAAAGTTTTTAAAATAAAATATTTGAGATTTTAACATGGAATACACAAAATACGAGACAGCAAGAATCATTGGTGCGAGAGCTTTGCAGATAGCAATGGGTGCACCTATTCTGATAAAACTAAGCGAAGAGGACTTAGAAAAAATGAAATACAATCCGATAGAAATCTCAAAGATGGAGTTTGAAAAGGGATCATTGCCCATTACAATAAAAAGACCATTGCCAAGAAGGATATAAATACTTTTCTGTATTATTATTTAGATAATGAGAAAATACTCAAAATTTTATGTTGAATCAATCTCCATTCATATTTCAAGACTTAAAGAATGTTTGAAGGGATTAGCATATTTGGAGGATCGTTGTTTAGATTTGGGATATATGAATGGGTTAAACATGTCTTATTTAAGACTTTGTATAAATATTGGAGATGGAAGCCATGCAACTTTGTCTGAATATGGATTTCGGGATAATGAAGAGGCTATAAAATATATTGAGGTTAGAAATAGAATTGTTGAAAAAGGAAAATTTAGATATGAGTTACTGCCTCAATAAATAAATTTAAATAAATAACTTTCCTTAATATTTTGATGGAAGTCAACAAAATCAAGAATTCTAGGAATGAGGAGACTATAGAAGTTGTATACAAGGGGGTTAAAGGAAGCGCTCCAGGTGGAAAATCAAAAGGAATATATGAGGTAAAGGATTTTAATTCTGACATTGACAGCGAGATTAACTCATTGAAGGAATCAAGCGAGAAATTAGAAAATTTAGAAATGAATTCTTTTGAGGATTTTAAGAAAGTTCAGATTTATGATAGTAATATAGGAAGCACTGCAAGAATTGCACTTGAGTTTGCAATGTTTCAATACAAGGGGGGTTATAAATTCTTAGAAGGAAGGAAACTGCCTAGGCCTCTGGGAAATATAATTGGCGGAGGTTTGCATAAGCAAAATTCAACTTTGGAATTCCAGGAATTCTTAATTATTCCAGAGAAAGCAAAGACTTTCAAGGAAAGCGCTGAAATTAATATAAAATTCCATAAGTTTATTCAGGAAAAATTACATAAGTTAGACAAGAATTTTAAGGATGATAAAACTGATGAGGGTGCATGGAGCCCAGGCTTAACAAATGAAGAAGTTCTGAATTTATTAAAGAAATATTCCAGCAAGTTCAAATGCAGGATTGGAGTTGATATTGCAGCTTCAAGCTTTTTCAAGGATAATTTATACAAATACAAAGACAAACAATTAACAAAGGACGAGCAGATAGATTATGTAAACTCCCTGATAAAAAAATATGATTTGTACTATGTTGAGGATCCATTGCATCAGGATGATTTCTCGGGATTCTCTTACATAAACAAGAAAGCATTGATTGTCGGCGATGATTTGATAGCAACAAATATTGAAAGATTAAAGAGGGGATTGCATATTCATGCTGTCAATGCATTCATAGTAAAACCAAATCAAATAGGCTCTTTGTACAAGGTAAAGGAAATAGTTGATTTTGCAAAGCAGAATAATATTGTTCCAATAATTAGCCACAGAAGCGGGGAAACAATGGATACAACAATAAGTCATCTTTCTGTTAGCATGGAAATCCCAATAATAAAGACAGGAATATTCGGGAAAGAAAGGGAAGCAAAGATAAATGAGTTAATCAGGATTGAAAATGAAATTAAATAATTATTTTCTAATCTTCTTGTAATAATTGGAAGTCCTTACTGGGAATGGTTTATAATCCACATCAAGATATACACCTATCTGTCTTTTGCATCCTATACATATGCATAGAATGAAAGAATAATTCATTGGAATTCTTTTTTCTTTTTTTAATAATCTATGCTCACATCTTTTTTGCAAATCCTCTTCTGTCATACATTTATAAATATTCTATTTTATATAAATATTTTTATTTATCACTATGAAATGGAAAGTATATAATCGAAAGATATATAAAAGAAATATCATTTAAAATTATATAATATTTAAAAAAGGAGGTGTATTTATATGGCATTAGATGCTGTAACAGCAACAAGTTCTTTAATTTTAAATCCATTAATTAGTCTATGGGCTGGTTTCATTGGTATACTGCCAGGAATAGTTGCTGCAATAATAATCTTGATAATTGGTTATTTTGTTGCAATGGGATTGGGGCATTTAGTCAGAATTATCCTTGAGAGGGCAGGATTGAACAAATACATGGAAAAGCACAAGATGGCTAGTGTTGTGGGGCATATAAGAGCAAGCAATGTGTTTGGAGAGGTTATAAAGTGGTATGTATTTATAATATTCATTCAAGCTGCTGTCGATCTCTTGAGCCTTGGAACATTATCTTCTGTTCTAAACAACTTTGTCTTATGGCTGCCTAATGTAATCGTGGCTGCAGTAGTAATAATATTCGGTGTCGGAATAGCACATTATGTCGGCATTAAGGTGGAAGAGCATACAGAGATGAAAGGAACTAAATTCTTGTCAAGGTTGTTGAAGATAGCAATTATCTTTATGGTTATAGTTGTTTCTCTAAGCCAGATTGGTGTTGATGTAAGCATACTGGAGAATACATTCTTGATATTGATTGGAGCATTGGCAATCGGAATTGCATTAGCATTGGGAATTGGATTGGGAAGATCTGTGACAATAAACGGAAGAAACATTGTAAAGGACTTAGAGGACTTGATGAGACATTAAGTCTCTTTTCTTTTTTATTTTATTTTTTGAAATAATATTTCTGGCTCTTTTGGTTTATATGAAGAAATAGACTTATCAAATGTTTTTAGATTTTGATTTTTCACATTCAGTAATAATTGTATTTTCTCGCATGTTTCTGGAATGAAAGGCCATAACAGTATTGAGATTTTTCTTATTGATTCAAGGCAGTTATACAGAACAATTTCCAATTCTTTGCCTTCCAGTTTCCAAGGTTCTTTTTGGTTGATATATTTGTTTGTATCCTGTACAAATCTCCAGATTTCATTCAATGCTTCTGTTATTTTATATTCGTTCATCAATTGTTTTATATTCTTAATGTCAAAATCCAATTCTAATTTCTGCTTCTTGATTTCTTTTGATTTTTTTGATAACGTTAATGTTCTATTAATTAAATTTCCAAGTTCATTTGCCAGCTCATTGTTTATTCTTGATTTCAATGATTCTTCTGAAAAATCACCATCCTGGCCGAATGGTATTTCTCTTGCTAGGAAATAACGCATGGTATCTGATGGATAATCTTTTATTAATTTTAGAGGATTTATTACATTCCCTTTACTCTTACTCATTTTTTCTCCAGTGGAGCTTCTTATAAATCCATGAACATAAACTTCAGGTAATTTTATATTTAAAGCCATTAAGAAGCTTCCCCATATTATAGTGTGATGCCAAACAATATCACGCCCAATAATATGCAATGCTGGCCAGAATTCTTTATATTTTTTATTTGGATAATCTATTGTGGATAGGTAGTTAATCAAAGCTTCGGTCCATATTGAAACACTCAATTTTTTATCTAGAGGAAAAGGAATCCCCCACTTAACGTTCAATCTTGTTAAGCTCAAATCTCTCAATGGTTCTTTTAATCTCGATAATATCTCATTTTTATTTTTTTCAGGTCTTATAAAATTTGGATTTTCTTTAATATATTTTATGAGTTTATCTTGATACTTACTCATTTTAAAGAAATAAGATTCTTCTTTTAATAGTTCAGCAGGTTTGTCATGAGTTGGACATTTTCCATTATTTAATTCTTCTTTAGCATAATATGTTTCACAATCACTACAATAATAATCAGAATATTCCCCTTTGTATATCTCTCCTTTTTCGTTTAATTTGTTTATTAATTCGTTTACAACTTTTTTATGTTTTTTTTCAGTTGTTTTTATGAAGTCATCGTATGATATGTTATACTCTTTGCATAGTTGTATGAAATATTTTTCTATTTTTTTCACAAATTGTTCTGGTTTTTCCCCTGCTTTTTTGGCAACTTTTTCTATTTTACTTCCGTGACAATCTAAACCAGTGCTAAAGTGTACTTTGTATCCTTCTGATCTTTTCCATCTTGCTATGATATCTGCATTTACTTTTTCATATAAATGACCATAATGGGGTTGCCCTGATGCATAATCTATTGCAGTTGTTATAAAAAATGTTTTCATTAATAACCTTCTATAATTTGAATATTTAAGATTTTCTAAATTAATTTAGTTAATTTTATAAACACTATTTTTTAACATTCTGTCATGGTCAAGGAAGAAGAAACATTATTGGTTCCACTAGATGATTATCTCAAGGCTGGAATTCATATTGGAACAAAGGCAAAGACAAAATACATGGAGCCTTTCATATACAAGGCAAGACCTGATGGCTTGTTAGTACTGAATGTGCAGCAGATAAATGACAGGTTAAGACTCTTATGCAATTTCTTGTCGCAGTATAATCCTGAAGACATAATCATAGTATGCAGAAGGGAAAATGGATGGCATGCTGTGAATTTATTCTCAAAATTAACTGGAATAAGATCATTCATGGGAAGATATCCCCCCGGAATATTGACGAATATGGAGCTTGAAACTTTCATAGAAGCTAAGATTATTTTTGTCATTGATCCTTACATAGACAAGAATGTTGTTAGGGATGCTGCAAAGGTCGGAATCCCTATTGTGGCTTTATGCGACACTAACAATGATGCTTTAAATGTAGATTTTATAGCACCTTGCAACAACAAAGGCAAGAAAAGCCTGGGATTAATATTCTATGTTTTAGCAAGGGAATATTTAAACAGCAAGAAAAAGAAATTTAATGCTAAAGTAGAGGATTTTATTGAGGAATAATCTTTTTTTCTGTGGAAAGTTTTATAAATAACATATGCATAATATTTATATGAAGAGGTTGATATTATTAATACTAATTATTGGTATTCTATCTATGGGTGTTAAGGCTGCTGATTTATCCCTTAAGATTAATCCTGTTGACAATTTAATCATGGTTGGCGAAGATGCCGTTTTTGATATCATTATAATAAATGAGCAGGATAAGAGTGATAAAATAACATTTGTCATATCTGATCTGGATTGGGTTTGGGAGAAAGAATATTTTGGAATCTCTTCTGGACAAAGCAAGGAATTCACTTTGAGCATAAAAGCTCCTGAAAATGTAATAAAAGCAGGGGTATACACATTGAACTTAAAGGTGTATTCAACCTCTAATGAAAATGTTTATGTTTATGAGCCCTTGCTTATAACTGTTCTTGATGAAAAAAGTTTGCTGAGAGTTGAAAAAGTAGATTATACTGTAAGCGGATTAAATCCCAAAAAGGATGAGAATATATTAAAAGTAATAATAAAAAACAGGTTTGACAAGCCCGTAAATAATGTTGAAGTATTCCTTGAGAGCAATATATTCAAGGATGTGAGCAAGAAAGTTAATTTCAATGAAGCTGAATTAAAGACAATGGAATTCCCAATAAAATTAAGTTCAGATGCTTCTCAAGGGTTTCATGATGTAAGAATTTTAATCAAGAAAGGCAGTGAAGTTTTATTGGATGATATCAAAAAGGTAAAAGTCGGGGAATATTCTGATGTCAAGGAAGACAAGGAATTAAGCAGCGGTTTCTTAATGAAAAGAATAAATGTCATAAAAAGAAATGAGGGAACAACAACAAGCGAGCAGGTTTACAGGATAAGATTAGGATCTTTTGAAAGATTATTCAGCAAGGTAAGCCCAGATCCATCATTTATAGAAAAGTCAGGAAATGATTATTATTATGCATGGGCATTTTCAATTGAGCCCGGGAATTCCTATGAAATAAACATAGAGATAAATTACAGGGATCCTCTAGGGTTATTGATTGCATTGATAATAATTATATACATAATTTATTACCTGACTGAATCTGGAATCGCAATAAGCAAGAAGGTCTTGACAATAAAATCAAAGGATGGAATTACCTACATGAAAGTTTTATTGCTGGTGAGAAACAGGGGCAAGAAAGAAGTCAAAGGAATAAGAGTTGTTGATCAATTATTCAATGTGAAAAATATTCCAAGCGATTACGGGACATTAAGGCCAACAAAGATAAGCAGGACAGGAGAAAGTGTGATGCTTATATGGGACATGCCAAGCTTGATTGGAAAAGAGGAAAGGATATTAAGCTACAGGGTCAATGTTGAAATCAAGAATAAAGTTATGCTGCCGAGGGCAATGGTAAGATACAGGGTTGGAAACAATTCGAAAATAAGCAAGAGCAACAGCGCTTTGGTTGTTGGCTAAATTTTCTGTTTATTTCTGAATAGAATAAAAAAAATTTTTAAAATCGAAAGACTTAAATACATTTCTTTTTCTCATTTTAATAAATAATGTTGTTTATACTTAAAAATAGCCAAAAAATGCCTTTCAATCCCAAGTTTGTTATATTTTTCAATATATCACTTAGCTTGCTTAATGATGGGCTCGTAGCTCAGCCTGGTAGAGCATCTGCCTTTTAACAAAAAGGCTGAAAGCAAGCAGGTGGTCGGGGGTTCAAATCCCCTCGGGCCCGTAGAAAAAAATGATAGAACACATATTAATTCCAAAACACAGAAAACTTGATGATGAGGAGTGTGAAAATATTCTAAAAAAATACAATATCTCAAGAAAACAATTGCCCAGAATCAGAATAAGTGACTCGGCTGTTCTTGAATTGAATCCAAAGAGAGGGGATATAATTGAAATAACAAGAGATTCTCCCACAACTGGAAAATCTTATTTTTACAGGGTTGTTGTATAATGTACAGGTACAAGGAATTAATAAAAAATTATTTTGAGAAGCATTCTTTTGTAGAGTCAAACATAAACTCATTCAATAATTTCATGGAGAGGGGGATACAGAAAATTGTTGACGAGGCTAATGAGATATTGCCTACAATCATTCCTTCTGAAGTTTCTGAATTCAAGATAAAATTGGGAAAAGTTGAAATTGAAAAGCCGCAGATAGTTGAGTCAGACGGCTCAAAAAGAAGAATTCTCCCTTATGAGGCGAGGCTGAGGAATTTAACATACTCTGCTCCTGTTTATCTGAGTGTAAGCGCAATGATAGACGGCGTTGAAAGGGAAGCATTCAAGGCGTTAATAGGAAAAATCCCTGTCATGGTAAGATCAAAGTACTGCAATCTATACGGGTTAAATGAAGAGAATTTAATCAAGCATTACGAGGATCCAAATGATTTCGGCGGGTATTTCATATTGAATGGAAATGAAAGGGTATTAATCATTGTAGAGGATTTAGCTTCAAACAAATTCTTTGTCGAGAAAACAAAAGTGGGGCCAAGCCAGTTTGTCGGGAGAGTTTATTCTGAAAAAGGCTCATACAGGATTCCTCATGTGATTGAGCAGATGAGGACAGGAACAATCTATCTGACATTCACAAGATTCACGAGGGTGCCGATAATTGCAATAATAAAAGCCTTGGGATTGACAAGAGACAAGGACATAGCAAGATTTATTTCTGAGGATAACCAGTATGATGATGTCTTCATTAATATGTATGAAATTATTGATATAAAGAGCCAGGAAGATGCAATAGAACACCTTGCAAAAAAAATAGGGATGGCCCAGCAGGAGGACAGGAAGAAAAGAATATTTGAAATGTTTGACAAATATTTACTGCCGCATATAGGAGCAAACAAGGAATCAAGGATATTAAAAGCGTATAATCTATGCAAGTATGTGAAGAAATTCTTGATGGTTGCCAAGGATAACCTGCCTTTGGAGGATAAAGATCATTACATGAACAAGAGACTGAAATTAGCAGGGGATTTGCTTGAAGATTTATTCAGGGTGAACATGGCTTCATTGATTCAGGACATGCTTTATAATTTCCAGAGATTAGTCAAAAGAGGGAAGTTCCAGTCTATCAGAATAATAATCAGGGATCAGTTGCTAACCTCAAGAATAAAAAGTGCAATGGCAACCGGAGCATGGATAGGCGGAAGAAAGGGAATTTCACAGAATATGGACAGGACAAATTACCTGGCTACTTTGTCTCATCTGCAAAGGGTTGTTTCATTGCTAAGCTCTACACAGGAGAATTTTGAAGCAAGAGCATTGCATCCAAGCCACTGGGGAAGATTATGCCCTATAGAGACTCCTGAGGGAACTCCAATTGGATTGAGGAAAAATTTAGCCATGCTGACAAAAATATCCGAGGATGAGATGCCTGAAGATAAGATAAAAAAACAGCTTGAAACCTGCGGGTTGAAAAATATTATGCAAAATGACTGACATATACCTAAATCAAAAATTTATAGGAAGCACCGACAATGCAGAAGAATTCATAAAAAATGTAAAGGATAGAAGAAGGACTTCCAAGATACCGTATGTTGTAAGCGTTAATTATGACAGGGAATTTAATGAAATTTACCTGGACAGCACAAAAGGAAGGACAGCAAGGTTGTTAGCAAAAGTTGAAAACGGGAAATTATTGCTAACCAAAGAGAATATTGACAAATTAGTGAATAACGAGATTACATGGGATTCTCTAATCAAGGATGGAATTATAGAATACATAGATGCTGCTGAAGAGGAAAATTGCCTGATTGCCTTGTCAGAGGAAGAATTAAGGAATGAGCATACGCACATGGAAATATCCCCAATTGCTATTCTTGGTTTGCTTTCATCTCTGATTCCATATTCTAATTTTGGCTCATCTTCAAGGCTGATAAGAGGAAATAAAATTCAAAAGCAGTCTTTAGGATTATACACATCTAATTTTCATATGAGGATGGATACAGATGTCTCTATGCTGCATTATCCTCAAAGGCCATTGGTAAAATCATTCATGCATGATGTGCTGAAATATGACAAGCATCCCTGCGGGCAGAACGTGGTTATTGCAATCATGTCCTACAAAGGATATAACATGGAGGATTCAATTGTTGTCAACAAGGGATCAGTACAAAGAGGATTTGCAAGGTCAACATTCTACAGGCCTTATGTAACTGAGGAAATGAGATATTCCGGCGGTTTAGTTGACGAGGTCGGAATTCCTGAGAAAGATATCAAGGGATATAAATCAGAGAAGGATTACAGGCTTTTGGAAGAGGATGGAATTGTATACACAGGAGCAAAATTAAACAAGGAAGAAGTTATTGTGGGAAAAACTTCACCGCCAAGGTTTTTAGGCGAGCTTGAAGAATTTTCCGTCGCTGCATCAACAAGAAGAGAAGCATCAACAACAATAAAATACGGAGAAGAGGGAATAGTGGATACTACAGTAATAACTGAAAATGAGGATGGGAACAAAATGATTCAGGTTAAAATCAGGGATAATAGGATTGCTGAAATAGGTGACAAGTTTGCATCCAGGCATGGACAGAAAGGTGTTATTGGGATGATTGTGCCTCATGAAGACATGCCATTTACATCTTCTGGAATAACTCCAGATATTATTTTCTCGCCACATGGTATTCCTTCAAGGATGACTATTTCGCATTTGCTTGAAATATTAGCAGGAAAAGTCGGCGCATTAAAAGGAATGCAGATAGATTCAACAACATTTGATATTTACCCTGAAGAGAAATTAAGACAAGAATTAAAGAGCTTTGGATTTAATGACAATGGAACAGAGATGATGTATAATGGCGCTACTGGAGAAATGTATGAAGCAAGAATATTCATAGGTAATATGTATTACTTAAAGCTGGAGCATATGGTTGCAAATAAACTGCATGCAAGGGCTTATGGAAGAATACAATTGTTAACAAGACAGCCTGTAGAAGGAAGAGGAAAGGGGGGAGGTTTAAGATTAGGGGAGATGGAAAAAGACTGCTTTGTTGCACATGGAGCATCTTTATTATTAAAAGAAAGATTTGATTCTGACAAGACAGTATTGCCTATATCTGAGAAGTCGGGATTAGTTGCAATTCATGACATAAGAAGAAACAGATTTGTATGCCCTATTTATGGAGAAAATATAGAGGTTAATAACATTGAAATGAGCTATGCTTTCAAATTACTGTTGGATGAATTAAAGGCATTGTGCATATACCCTAAAATAGAATTAAAATCAAAATACTAAAATGGAATACATATACAAAAAAGTAGGAAAAATTGTATTTGGGTTGCTTTCACCTGACATGATTAAAAAAATGGCAGTGTGTAAGGTAGTAACTCCAGAGCTTTATGACAAGGAAGGATATCCTGTTGATGGTGGCTTGATGGATGTTAGGATGGGGGTCATTGATCCGGGATTAATATGCCCTACAGACGGGAAAAAATTAAGGGACTGCCCTGGTTATTTTGGATATATAGAATTAGCAAGACCTGTTGTCCATATTAAATATATGGGGGTGATACTTTCTGTGTTAAGGAGTTTCTGCAGGGAATGCAATAAAATCCTGGCGACAGAAGAAAAAATAAAGGAGAAAAAATTGGCAAGAAAGGAATTGTTGAGCATGCTGAAGAATGCAAAGAAATGTTCTCATTGCCAGGCAAAACAGTATGCTGTGAAGGTTGAGAAGCCTTCTTCATTTGTTGAAAATGACAGGAGATTGTCTCCCATTGAAATTCATGCAAGATTTGAGAAAATCTCTGATGATGACTTGAGATTATTCGGCTTAAATCCTGTATATTGCAGGCCTGAATGGATGATACTTACTAATTTGCCTGTGCCTTCCGTAACTATGAGGCCTTCTATTACATTGGAGACAGGAGAAAGGTCAGAGGATGATTTGACACATAAATTATCTGATATTGTAAGAATTAATCAAAGATTATTTGAGAACATAAATGCTGGTGCACCTGAAATCATTGTAGAGGATTTATGGGATTTATTACAATATCATATAACAACTTACTTTGACAATGCAATTTCTCAAGTGCCGCCTGCAAGGCATAGGGGAGGACAGCCATTAAAAACACTTACAGAAAGGATAAAATCAAAAGAAGGAAGGTTCAGGCATAATTTAGCTGGGAAGAGAGTTAATTTCTCAGCAAGAACATTCATTACTCCTGATCCAAGAATCAAGTTTAATGAAGTAGGTGTTCCTTTGGTTGTTGCAATGGAATTAACTATTCCTGAAAAAGTCACTGAGTGGAACATCAATTATTTAAAAAAATTCATAGAAAATGGCTCTGAAAAATATCCGGGAGCAAATTATTTCTTTTCAATAGACAGCAAGAAGAAAAAAATAACAGAAGACACCAAGGAGCAGATATTGGAGGAGTTGCAGCCTGGATGCATTGTTGAAAGGCATCTGATAAATGGGGATATATCGGTATTCAACAGGCAGCCTTCCTTGCATAGAATGTCAATCATGTGCCATAAAGTGAAAATAATGCCTGGAAAATCATTTAGGCTAAATCCTGGCGTATGCTCTCCATACAATGCAGACTTCGACGGTGATGAGATGAACTTGCATATTCCACAGACAGAGGAAGCTAGGGCTGAGGCTGAAACTCTCATGGAGGTTCAAACCCAGTTAATAAGCCCAAAGAACGGGTTAAACATAATAGGAACAATAACCGATGCAATCACTGGAAATTATTTATTGACAAAATATCTGAAATTAAGCAGAGAGGAGGCAATAGACATACTTTATTCAATTGGAGTAAGAGATTTCTCAAACTTGAAATCAGCAAAAGTTGTAGATGGCAGGGATGTATTTTCAGCCATATTGCCGAGAGATATGAATTTCATAGGCAGCTCTAAAGAAAAAATTGATGTTATAATAAAGAATGGTAAGTTGACTGAAGGCGTGATAGACAAGGCAACAATCGGCGAGGATAATGGAACATTAATAAGAAGAATTCATGCTGTTTACGGGGAAGATTTAGGAATAGAGCTGATAAACAAGATATTTAGGTTAGGTATAGAAATTTTATTGAGAAAAGGATTCACTTCTGCAATATCCGACACTGATTTATCAAAAGATGTCATTGAAAAAAACAAGGAAAAATTAGTTTATGTAGAAACAAAAATAAAGGGGATCATTGAGGATTACCAGAAAGGAAAACTGGAATTATTGCCTGGGATGGATGCAGAGCAAACTGTTGAAACATTGATATTGAGACACTTGAATCAGTTGAGGGATAAGATAGGAGAGAATGTGTATGAAAATATATCTGAGGATAATCCAACAATCATCATGGCAAGATCTGGTGCTGTGGGAAATTTCCTGAACTTGGCTCAGATGTCTGCAATGGTGGGGCAGCAAGCTATGGGGCAAGACAGGATTAATATGGGTTACAAGGGAAGAACATTGTCTGTATTCAGCAGAGGTGAATTAAGCCCTGAATCAAGAGGTTTTGTAAAAAATGGCTATAAGCAGGGATTAAATCCAACAGAATTTTTCTTCCACTCAATGACAGGAAGAGACAGCTTGATGGATACTGCATTAAGAACACCCAAGTCAGGATATTTATACCGGAGATTGGCTAATGCTCTTCAGGATATGAGAATTGAATATGACAATACTGTGAGGGATGCAAGCGGAAAAATAATACAGTTTGAATATGGGGATGATGGATTGGATGTATCGAAGACAGAGGGCGGAAAGATAAATGTCCAGAGAATTGTCAAAGAGGTAAAAGCAAATGTCTAGCGTTTATGATGAATTTACTGAGTTGCCTGTATCTTTGATTGAAGAGGTAAAAGAATTAAGCAGGGGCTTGAATGAAAGCGAAAAAAAGAAAGTATTGAAAAAAGTCAGGGAAGAATATCTCAAGGCAAAGATACAGCCAGGAGAATCCATCGGAATAATAACTGCCGAGTCTTTCGGTGAGCCTGGAACACAGATGATATTAAGGGTATTTCACTTTGCAGGTGTTGCAGAAATGAGCTTAAGCCTTGGATTGGCAAGGTTGATTGAATTGTTTGATGCAAGAAAAACACCTTCTACTCCCCTAACTACAATTTATCTAAAGCACGGGTATAAAACTGATTTGGACAAGGTAAAATTAATAGCTGCTACAATAAAAGAAACAAAGCTAAAGGATATAACAGATGAATTTTCATTCAACTTGACTCAATTCAGGATAGAAATTGCATTGAACAAGAAAGAGATGAGGGAATTAAAAATAACTGAAAACCATGTTGTTAATACACTAAAAGAAGCATTTAGTGAATTGGATGTAAAATATGATGATATATTGAAAATCAAGCCAAAGGAAAAAGAATCATTATCCATACTGTACAAACTAAAGGAAAAATTGAAGGATGCAACCATTAAGGGAGTAAAGGGAGTAAGCCAGGTGACTCCCGTCAGGAGAGAGAGTGATTACATAATATACTGCACGACTGACAATCTCAAAAAGATATTTGAGGTTGAAGGCGTAGATGTAAACAATACAATAACAAATAATCCTTTTGTTGTTGCTGATCTACTTGGGATAGAGGCAGCAAGACAGATAATAATTAATGAAGCACAGGAAGTTATTAAAAATCAAGGTCTTGATATTGATATAAGGCATATCATGTTTCTGGCAGATGTAATGACAAATACTGGAGTGATAAAAGGAATCACAAGAACAGGAATTACTTCTGAGAAGGAATCTGTGCTGGCAAGAGCCTCTTTTGAGACACCTATAAAGCACATGGTAAATGCTTCTCTAGTTGGAGAGCAGGACACATTGAATTCTGTGATTGAGAATGTAATGCTTAATCAGCCAGTTCCTCTTGGTACAGGACTGCCTGACTTGGTTGCAAAGATGAAGGATGATGCTGTAAAAGGGAAGAAATAATTATTCTTTTTTTATCAATAAACAACACACAAATATTATTATTATCATGCTCCATGATGTGAAGCACCAGATGCATGCCGATTTTATCACAAAGAATATCAAATAAGCAAGATACAAGACAAATAACAATGCAACCGATGAGAAAAATAAAATCAATCTTTTTACATCTTTTCCATTAATGCCGTAATAACTTAATTTTAACAATAATAAAAATCCAAAAATTCCAATCAACGAGTTTGGGATATTAAAAAATAATTTTGAATATGAGCTGTTTAGCACATCATCGCATATATTTACATGCTCTTTGTTAATGCATACAACACTTTTTTCTGCGTAATATGAGTATGTCAGGTAAGATGATACGAACAAGCCTATTAATGAAGCAATTACAATTATTTTATACAGTGTTTTTCCCATCTTTCACAAATTTATTCCTAATCTTCCATATAATTATTATTAATGCCAGCGTTATAACTATAATCTTTACTGTTAAACTCTTTACAAATATCAAACCTAAATTAAATGAATGTATAATCACTAAAATCAGTGCAGGATAAATCAGGAAATGCAATCTTTTCCAGTTTTTCTTTAGTATTTTCATTGACTGATCATTTGAAGTCATTGCCATCAACACCAAAATAACAAAAGCTGTCAGTCCAAGAACCCTGTAGGGATTTTCAACAATTTTGCTTATGTTAAACTTAAAAAATAAATTAGCAACAAGAAAAACATGAATCAATGCAAATACAAAAGTGTAAATTCCTATCCATCTTCTGTTTGTAATCAATGAATTTGTGAAACTATTTTTCTTTAATTTATATATTATTGGAATAAACAAAACAAACAAAATTGAAAGCAATGCCAGAAATCCAAAACTGCTTATGTAAATTGTTGCTCTCTGCTGTGGATTTGAAATGAAACTTCCCATCAAGAAAATCAAAACTATCAAAATTATGCCTGTTAAATGAATTTTTAATTTGTTATCCATATCTAAAAAGATTTAATTTTTATCCCAGATAATTCAAGTCTTTCTGCTCTTTTTCCTCTGATGACATCTTGCTCTGCTGCATCAATGTCTTTAATTTTTCCTCAAATTCCTTTGCCTTCTGCAGCAACGGCTTGAAATCAACTCCAAGATTAAGATATTTATCAAGAGTCTCTATGACTTTTGCAGCTGCCCTTGAATCTGGCAGTTGAGAATGAGTCTCAACAAAAATACAGGAGCTAGGAAGAGTATCCCTTAATATAATAGAAGCTGTTACTCCCATGATAATCCCTTCTTTTAATGGCTGTATGTTCAGCTTGTCAAATTTCTTGTTGAATTTCTTGCTGAAATAATATGCATTAGCATTAATTTCATTGCTTGCGCTTGCTACCCCCTCTATGCTTATTATCTCTCTTGCGCCCATTGTCTTGACTAACTGCTCTATTGCATCCGTTATTTTCCATTCTATGTTGTTTACCGGGTTGATTGCATGAAGGATTACAATGTTATATTTCTTTGAATAAAATATGCCGAAGGGCTCAACAATCTTTGAATTATGAATTGCCACGACAGGAGTCTGCTCGCTGAATTCTATCTTTCCTATCTTTTCAGCCTTAAGATGCTCTATAAGGAATTCTGTTGTTATAGATGCAATAAAACCAATTCCTGGAAATCCCTCTATTATTATTGGATTTTTTGGTTTCTTGTCTAATTTTATCTCAACCATCAGTAATAAAATTATTTCATAATATATAAACTTTACTAACAATAAATTTATAAATTCAAAAGTAATTAAAAAAGATATGAAAAAAGACAAAAAAGATGTGGGTCCTTATTCTGGGTTTGTAGATGATATGGTAAAAAAAGCCTATAGTCAAGATCCTGTTGCCAAGCCACAAACTTTGATGACAAAGGATGTTAAGAGAGATCCTCCATTAAGTACAAGTTCTTTATTTATGAAGGATGAGGATGAGAAGAAGGTTGAAGAGCATATAAAAAGGATAAAAGAAAGCATTAAATAAATAATGTAAGATTTCTTAATATTCAATGTTCTTCACAATTCAGAAAAAAATTTTCTAATAAAGAATTCAGGAGTCCTGTTGAAATGTTTATGCCTCTTTGAATCTTTTATAAACGTAAAGGAATATATCTTTTACTGATTCTATATCAAAATAAGGCAATTGTTTTTCAAATCCAATTCCATCGTTCTGTTGAGGATTTCTTAATCTGTGCTCTAGCTCTCTTCTTAATTCATTGAAGAAATTATTTCTGCTTGGATATTCATGAATTCCTGAAAAAGTATCCCTAAAATGTTGAACATCAAAAGTTAGATATTTTATTCTTGGATTATTTGAATTAGTGATTAAGAATTCTTCATAATCTAAACTATCATCAGAATGATTTCTATTCAAATTCAATTCTTCTTCGGAATGTTTTGTAGTTAGTATTGTTTTGTAGAATATATGCAATCCTCCTCTTGTTAAATAAAAAGTATCTTCTTCTTGTTTGAATGGAATATTCAAATCTTCTGTTATGAATTTTGCTAAATGGTATAAAGTAGAATTTCTTTCTTGTTCAATAATTCTTGAAATTCTTGAAAGCTCCTCCTTCATTCTTCTTCTATTATACTCTGTATATCTCCGTGAATGATTGTTCCATAATCTCTTCCTATTCTTGAAGGTCCAACCCTGAATTTTGGTTTGTTCATAATTTATAGTTTTTATTTTTGATTTATAAATCTTTCTGTATGTAACTACTTTATAATACTAAAGAACTATTTTCTACAAACAATCTCAATTACATCTCTGTGCTTTAATTTATAATCCCTGCCAACTGTCCTTTTATTGATTATATCTATTGCTCTGATGAAATTCTTTCCGAAATCTGTATGCAATTTATATGCAAAATCAAGAGCTGTTGAGCCTTTAGGCATAAGGAAACAATCAGGCAGAACTCTCCCTTCAGAATCCTCCAATTTATTTATTCCACCTGGAAATATTGCAATGTATTCAAGCATTTCAAAAATAATCTTGTTAATTATCTCCTGAACTCCGGATGTTTTATATTTCTTCAAATAATTTTCAACGAATTCCAAACCTTTTTTCTGCTTGTCATTCAATTTTCCCAATATCTTAAACTCAATGTCCCCCGGAACATAACTAATTAACTTGCTTTTTGCTGCTTCCCTAAGAGCTAGTTCAATTTCAGCGCTACAACCAATTATAATATAATCAGGAAATTTCTTATGAATCTTATCAAGATTGAACAATGAACCTTCAACATCAAGTTTGTTTGCTGCTATTATCATCGGCTTTATCTTTCTTAGTTCTCTTGCCAAGTTTTTTAACTCCTGTTCAGACCAGTCTACAGGGCTATGAGCCAATTTTAATTTTTTAATGGAATTTTCTATGTCCTCTTCTGTGACTTTTAATCCTGACAACTGCTTTGCCAATGCACTTTTTATGTTGAGATTTTCATGATGAACCTGCCTTGCAAACTTGCTCCATCCCTTATTTAGTATTTGATAATACCACATATCAAGTTCAAAATCAAGGAATTCTATATCCTTGCATGGATCATAAGACAAAGGTGCTACTGAACTCCCATTTTCATCTGTTGAGCCAGAAACATCTATAATATGAATGAAAGCATCTGCCTGCCTCAAGTCATCAAGAAACTGGTTTCCAAGTCCTTTTCCTAAGTAACTATCCTTTATCAAACCCGGGACATCCATCAATTTAACAGGAATAAATCTTTTATGTTCAATGCAGAAACCTTCCCTAGGGTTGCACTGCTTGTTAAATTCCTTGTCAACACAGTCTATTTTTACAAAAGCAATGCCTTCAGATGGTTTTAATGTAGTAAATGGTCTTGGGCTTATCTCAACTTCTGCTAGAGTAGATGCTTTAAAAAAAGTTGATTTTCCTGATGAGGGTTTTCCACATAAAGCTATTAACATAAAATTAATTTATTAATATAATTTAAAAGAGTTACTAATCCATATTTCTCAACTGCCAATTATAATTTTCTAACTTATCTGTTGCAAAAAAAGTTTCATTGTGCTTATACTTGTGGACGAAACCCCATAGCAATATCTCCTTTTCTGCTTTATTCAACTTTCTTAACTTATCCTGTGTTAAATCTTGGTCCATCATTAAAACACTGTCATAGAGTCTCTTGTAATAATCAATTGTTCTTTGAGTTGGAATTGCAAATTGACTCATTTCTAAAGGGATTATATTCTTTAAAATTTTCCAATAGTGGTTGATTATTTCAAAATAAGCAGCTATTTCATGTGCACAAAAGTCAAATACCCTTGAGGATTCTTTATCTTCTTCATATACATACCTGAAAGAATATTGGCTTCTTTTGCAGTTGTGTCCTGAGCTTCCAATTCCTTGTGATACCATAAACTTATTTTTAGAGTCTATTACAGGCACTGAAATCAAATTAAATTCATATTTTGAATATTTTCTTCTTCTGCTTGGAATTTTTACAGGGATAGTTGCACCTTCGCTTTCAACTTTTAAAGATTCTTCGTATGATTTAAACTCTATCCCCGTCCCAAGATTATGGGCGTATGCAAATATTCTTGCAGCCTCAACACATTCAACTAAACTTACTTTTCTTTTTCTTTGATCTTTTCCTGTAAAAGGCATAAAACTATAACTGCAGTATGCATGCTTTTCAATAGAGTTAAATGCTTCCTCTCTTAACTGAACTGGAACAAATTTATTTCTAGCTACTTCCTCTAAAGTATAAACTCTTGTTGGCTTTACTTCTGGACCATGTTTTAGGAATTTTCTGGAATTAGAAAATTTTTGTGGAATTAATTTTGTTTCAATGATTAAAGCTTCGCCTTCTTCTAAATGTTCTATCCTATCAACTAAATTATCATCAGCGCTTACATCATTAACTCTTAAAATCCTACTTTTCGTAGGTTCTTGGAAAAATTGCTTTTTTGGATAATCTGCCATATCTTTATGAATATGGAAATATTTAAAGAATTAACTTTTCTTCCACAAAATCCAAATTAGCAAAATCACGCCAATTACATTGAATGAATCAGCAAGATTAAAGACAGGCCAGATCTTTAAATTAATGAAATCACGAACATATCCTAAAAATATTCTGTCTATTGAATTTCCCACGATTCCAGAAATCAAAAATGTCAAAGGCAATCTTAATTTTTTATCCTTAGCATAATAAAAAATACAAACAATTAAAGCAATCAAGCTGAATATCAACAAAGGAATGTTATATCCCTTTAATATTCCGAAAGCTGCCCCTGTATTAGTGACTGTAGTTAAAAAGTATTTGCTGATCTGATCAAGTACAATAAGTATTAATATCAGCCACATAGAAAAACTTTAAAACTTGGAATATTTAAATATAGTCATGGATTATGAATATCTGAAAAAAGAGGTTGCTAAGAAAAGAGACAAGAGGCAGATAATAAGGGATGAGATAAAGAAGACAACTGATCATGACTTGAAATCAAAATTAAGGAAACTTCTTGTTGAAAACATAAAAACACTGCCTCAGAATTTCTCAAGCAAGAATGTTTACAATTTAAGCTATGATTCAATGACAGAAGGCTTGGAGCCTATTTATTACTGGGTTCTTGATTTCTTGAGGGATTCACCACCTGCGGGCATTAAAATGGATGAGGTGATAAAATACACAGATGAATATGATGCTTCTGTAGGATCTGGCTATTTCGGAGAGATGGGAACAAGAGCTTCTGTTATGCAGGACAGAGCCATGAAGATAATGGCAACTGTGAATACTGTTGTAAGATCAATAATTAATTTGATTTATGATTTAAGAGAATTTAATATAAGATTAAGCCATTATGACAATCTGCATGCTGAAAGTTCTTCTATAAAACAGGCTGCAAGATTAGCTCTGAAGCAGATATGGATGGACCAGGTTGATATAAAAAAAAGCAGGGGCTCGATAAATGCCTTATCACAGCAATTGGAATTTGTGACTTTAAGAGATGCATTCCTTGCAATTGATGACATAAACCAGATTGATAAAGTTGACTTGAATGACAGAGTAAAGAGAATCTTAAAAGCAAGGTTAGAGGAATTTAATGAATGGGAGAAGAACTCAGAAAAAGAATTAAGAAAAAGATTCAATATTGAGAGGTCATATTTAAGATCGCAAGTTGCTTCCTTAAAGCATTATACAGCGTGGGTAAAGCCTTACTTGATTGCTGCAAAAAGATTAGGAACCACCCCCTTTTCCACTAAATCAGGAAGAGTATCGCCAGATATTGTTAATGCTTTTTCAACCATGGAGATACATCTGGATTTGTTCGGAATACAGGAAATTAAGCCTGAGGATGCAGTAAGAAGCTATGCAAGCCTGAAATTTGACAGGAAATTCTATGCATGCATAGAGGTTAATATTGTATTCAGGACAGTGCCAAGAGCTTACCAGGGGCAGTATGGAAGCCATTATGTTCATTCTGGGAGAACAGATTTAACATTCAGGAGCTATGCATTGACAGATGAGGAGCTGAATGAGATTGAAGAATTAAAGGAAAAGGAGGATTATGAATTGATTGAGGAGATGACAAGTGTTTCATTAAAGGAGATTCAGGATGACATAGAAAATTTCCTGAAAAGCGATGATGAACTGAAACTGGAAAATTTAAGGGGAAAAGCAAAATTGGATGAGTTGAAGAAATTAATAAGAAGGGCAACAACTGGGGAGGAAAGTAAAAAATTCCAAAGGCAGTTTGATGAGGAGATAAGATTCATGAAGCAGGAAGGTGTTGATAAATTTACATCTCCTTTCGGGAATATTGCCAAGGGATTCAAGCAGGGTATAGAGCCGATTAAATACTTGTTTGGAATGGTTGGATTTAGGCATATAATGCCCTCTCCAGAAAAATATATCAAGAAAGAAGCATTGAAGATATCTGAAGGCAAGTGTTATATATTGTATGATATTTACAAAAAAGCCCATGGCATGCTAACATGGTAAATGTAAAAGAAATACATGAAGTTCTAAAGAAGCTAAAGACAAACAAGGAAAAATTAAATTACCTAAGGGAACTGCTCGAGGAAACTGATGACAAGAAATTAAAAGAAGAAATAAAGAAGATAATAGAGGACTTAAAGGAATTGGAGCAGATTGCGCAAATAGAAATTAGGGGAAAAGTTGACTTGTCATTGCCTGAAGAAGAGCAGCCTAGGGAAGAAAGAAGATTGGAAAGGCAGGTTGTTTTCATTCCATTGCCTGAAGCAGAAAAGAAAGAGGAAGTAAAAATAGATTATGGGCTGCAGAGCAATGTTGAGCTATACAGGGGGAGAAGAGTTGATGAATCTGGAATAAGATACGAGCAAGCTAACAGGAGAATAGATATTGATGAAGGAAAAACTTTTATAGACAGAAATGAGAATTTAATAGAGAGAAGAGTTCACGAGCAGTTCATGGGAAGAGATATAAAAGAGCAAAAAGATGAATCAATTGTTGAATTTGAAAGATACAGGAGTTCAGAGCAAAACTCAAGAGGCTATGCTTCAATATCAGAAGAAATTCATGAAAAGGAAAGAAAAAAATTAAGGCATTAAAATGGACACTTTCACAAATGAATACAGGACAAGCAATGAAAGAGAGTTTTATGTAGCTCATAAGTTATTGGGAGTTACAACATCACCGCAGACTGCAAACCAGATTCAGGAAGCTACATCAAGGTTAAATGCAGGAGTCAAGCATATTGAGTTGGAATTAATTTCTCCTGAATTATTTGATTCTGTTCCAAAACAACATTTTGATGAAATGAGAAGGATGTCCAAATTGACTGGAGCAAACATTAACATTCATGCTCCTGCACAGATGGATCTTGCTGGTTTTTCAAGGGAAGGATGGAGTGAATCTAACAGAAAAGGCGTTGAAGAAAGCATGAAGCACATGATTGACAGAGGCGCTGATTTAGGCGATAATACTGTTGTTAATTTTCATTCTTCTGGGGGCATTCCTGCATTTGAGTGGCAGAAGGAAAGAGCATTGGGAGAAGAGAAAATTCCAGAGGAAGAAAAAAGAAAAATATTTGTTATTGATAGAGTTGATCCTAGGCATCAGATAATGCCCTTGGAATATGAGGAGAAGGAATATTTTGGTGGCCCTGAGATATGGAGTCCTGAAAGAAGAAGAGAGAATATTAATATGACAACATGGGATCAGGAAAGACTGCAATTGTTTAATTATGAAAAAGAAAAAAGAGAAATTAAAGACAGCATTCAGATATTACAATCTCAAATTGCACCTTTAGAGGAAGGAGATAAAAAAGGAGTTTTGACTGAGAAAGAGGAGGAAATGTTTGAAGATTCAAAAAGAAAACTTTATGTTATGGATGATCACATAAAACAACTTAATTCTCATATAGAGAGCCAATTACAGGATGTCCATGATAAGTTTGTCAGGTTTGTTGATAATAGAAGAAAAAAAGAGTTTGAAATAAAATATGGCAAGGAATATAAAGACTTGTTAGATCTATCCAGGAAAGAAAAAGAGGAAATGGATAAAATTAAAGAGTTTGAGAAAGGTAAAATAAAAGATATAGAGGGGAGATATGGTCATGATTACAAAAGAGCAGAACCTGAATTAAAAGGTTTTATTGAAGAAAGAGAAAAAATGATTGAAAATTTGAAAAAGATAAGTGTTAATAGAGACAGGTTGCTTAACATCATCCAGGAAATGCCTGCTCCTGAAAGATTTGTTCCAACAGATGATTTTGCAAGGGAGAAATTGTCTGAAACTGTTGCTAACTCTGCAGTATATGCCTATAATAAATATAAGGACAAGGCTCCTATCATTTCAGTAGAGAATGTATTTCCAGACTGGACATTGGGAAGAGCAGAATCATTAAAAAAAGCTGTTGAAGAATCAAGGGAGAAATTTGCAGAGAAACTTCACAATGAAAAAAATATCTCAATGGAGAAAGCAAAAGAAATCTCTAAGAAATTAATAGGCGCTACGTGGGATGTCGGGCATATAACACAGCTAAGGAAGTTTGGGTATTCTGATGAAGATATTGCAAAAGAAGCAGAGAAGATTGCTCCTGTTGTAAAGCACATTCATGTAACTGACAATTTTGGCTTTTCTGATTCGCATCTTGCTCCTGGGCAGGGAACTGTGCCGATAAGGGAACAATTAGAAAAATTAAAAAAAGGATTAGGAGAGGAATATGGCAAGGTTGCACATATACTTGAATCTGGAGGTTTTGCATCACAGTTCAAGCAGTCTCCCAGATTGCAGGAGTTGCAGTATTTTAATACTCCACTATATGATATGAAAGCAGCTCCGTTCTGGAATGAAATTGCCTATACACATGCTGAGTATGAAATGGGCTATGGCTTGATGTTCCCTGAGAAGCACTTTGAATTATATGGATCTGGGTTTTCAAATTTGCCTCAGGAATTAGGCGGTCAGGTTCCAAGTGATAAATCTAGGTTTGCTGGGACGCCAAATGATTAAATAAAAAGATTAATATATTCAAAAATATACTTTAAAATAAAGAGGTGAGTATTTTTGGAAGAAAATTATGAGATAGCATATAATTTTGCAACTGAAGCCTACAAGAGATTTCAGAATGTAATAAAATCAATAGTTCTTTTTGGAAGCGTTGCAAAGGATTTGCAGAAACAGAATGACATAGACATAATAATATTTGTTGATGACTGCACAATACAGTGGGATGATGAATTAATTGCTTGGTATAGGGAAGAATTGCAGAAAATATTAGCAAATAATAAACATAGAGATAAGCTGCATATAAACACTGTAACATTGTCTGTATTCTGGGATGAGTTCAAGAATGGAGAGCCTGTTGCAATTAACATTGTAAGATATGGAAAATCATTGATTGATTTCGGAGGTTTCTTTGAACCATTGAAAATGCTGTTAGCTAAAGGTAAGATTAAGCCAAGTGCCGAGGCCATTTACAATGCATTAAGAAGAGCTCCTTTTCATCTGTCAAGGGCAAGATATGGGATTTATCTGGCAATAGACTCATTGTACTGGGCAATGGTTGATTCAGCACATGCTGCATTAATGATTGCCAATCAGGTTGCTCCTTCGCCAGAGCATATTCCTGACATGCTTGATGAATATTTTGTGAAGAAGAAAATGCTAAATAAAAAATATGTTAAATTATACAAGGAAATTTATGGAATAATCCATTCATTGAACAACACTAACCTGAACATTCCTTCAAAGAAAATAGATGAATATCAAAAAGAAGTTGACAGCTTTGTTGGAGAGATGGCCAGGATTGTTAGAAAGTTAGAATAAAAAAAGAAAAAAGAGATTTACTCTTTTGTTTGTGTTGCTTTTTGTTTAGTTAAATATATTGAAGCTATTTGTGCGTAGTTATCCATTGTTCCGAATGCTTTGTCAAATTTATTTCTATCAAGTTCGAGATTTTCATTTAACAATGTCTTTGCTAACATTCTTCCATATATTCTTTTTATTCTGTCACTGTACTGACTCCAATCATTCATTAAATTTCTTGCATTGCTACTTAATTTATATGAACTTGTTATAATATCTGCTGTTTTTCTTGATAATTCTTCAGGTCCAGCTTCTTTTAATTCCTTGTATTTTTGATATGTCTCAACTAAATCTCTATCCTCTTTAAATTCTGGATTTAATTCAAAATCTGATAACATTAAAGCTAAATTTTGATACATATTTTGATACATACTTTGTTCAATTACTTTTTGCTTTTCTTTATCACTAGCAGCTTTTAATTTTTCATCTTTACTAATTTCTTTTGTTACTTCTTCTCTTATTTGAGATCTTATTTGAGATATAAACTGCACATAAAAGTCTAGTAATTTCTCTCTTGAAGCTTGAAAAGCTTGATTGAATTCTTCAGCATTACTTTGCCTATAATGACTTACTTCACGATTAAATGCTTGAGGTGTTGAATTTAATAATAATTCAGGTATATCTCCATTTGTAATTACACTAGATGCTATTTCTGAAGCTCGTTCCATTAATTCTATATCTGAACTTCTTAAAGCGGTTTGGTATGATCTATTAGCAGAATTAATATTACTTAATCTACTAAGTGTTAATGCTAAATCCTCTAAGTTTGGTTGAGTTTGTGCCATTTTATTTTAACCCCCTTATAGTGAGTATATATTTTATTACTATTAAGTAAGTAAACCTATATATAAAGCTTTCGTTTTTGGGTTCTGTAACTTTTATGATTGGTAAAAATTAAGAATTCTCTATTTCATGGACTAATTTCATTGTTTTAACAACAACATCTGGATTTACAGAAACTGAATCAATATGGTGATCCACCAAGAATTTAACAATTTCTGGATAATTTGAAACACTTTGACCACAAATTCCAATTGATTTTCCATTCTCTTTGAATGTCTTTAAGATATTGCTCATTGCTTTTAATACTGCTTTATTTCTTTCATCAAAGTAACCCATTTTTGCCAATTTTCTTGAGTCTCTATCTACTCCTAAAACTCCTTGGCACAAATCGTTGGAACCTATACTTACACCATCGATATCAAGGTTTGCAAAATCTTCAGGTATTAAAGCCATTGCAGGAACTTCTGCCATTAAATATATCTTAAGATTATCGTTCCTTGTCAAGCCTTCATTTGCCATTATTCCTAAAACTTTTCTCACTTCCCATACTGTCCTTACAAACGGCAGCATCACATGAACATTATCATAATGCTCTCTTACTTTCTTTATTGCTTTTAATTCTAATTTAAATGCTTCAACATATTCTTGAGAAATATATCTCGAAACTCCCCTCCATCCTATCATGGGATTATCCTCTTTTTCTTCATATTCAGCACCGCCTTCAAGATTATGATATTCATTCGTCTTGAAATCAGTAAACCTGACTATCATTGGTCTTGGAGCAATTGCTTTTGCAACTCTGGAAATTCCTTCAGATAATTTATTCACATATTCATTTCCTTTTCCTATCTTAATTAAGTATAAAGGATGCTTTCCAATGTAAGATGTGATAAGAAATTCCAACCTCATCAATCCAATGCCATCAAAAGGAAGATTCTTGTATCTCTCTGCCAATTCCGGCTCACCTAAATTCATGTAAATCTTTGTCTTGGTTTTTAATTTTTCTCCCTGCCAATCACTTATCTTTTCTGATTTGATTCCTAAATCTCCTCTGTAAACTTTTCCGGTGTTGCCATCTACTGTTATAATTTCATTTTCTTTTAGAATATGAGTTGCTTTTTCTGTGCCTACAACTGCTGGAATTCCTAGTTCTCTGCTTACAATCGATGCGTGGGATGTCAGACCACCTTCATCTGTTACTATTGCATTTGCTTTTTTCATGCTTACGACGTAGTCCGGATCGGTCATTTTTGTTACTAATATATCTCCCTGTTCAACCTTGTTTATTTCAGAAATATTTTTTACTATTTTCACCTTACCAGAAGCAATTCCAGGAGATGCATTCAAACCTTCAAGAATAATCTCTCCTTTTAGTTCCTCTGTTTTTTTATGGTCTTTCTTCAATGTTGTTATTGGTCTTGCCTGTAAAATATATAATTTATTTCTTTCAATGCCCCATTCTATATCCATTGGTTTTCTGTAATGTTGCTCTATTATATTTCCATATTTTGCCAATTCTTTTATTTTATATTCATCTAAGCATTGAGAATTTGCCTTTTCATCATCTAATTTTACTTTTTTATTCTTGCCTGTATTATCATCTCTTGTTATCATAAAATCTTTCTTGTGAATTTTAACTGATTTTATTTCTAGAGAGTTTTTATCAACAAGATAATTATCCGGGTTTACAGAGCCAGACACTATAGTTTCTCCGACACCATAGGATGCCTCTATCATGATTTCTGATTCATCATTGTTTGTTGGATTAGCAGTGAACATGACTCCAGAGACATCACCATTAATCATCTTATGAACAATAACACAAAGATAAACTTTCATATGATCAAAATTATTTTTGGTTCTGTAATAGATTGCCCTTGCTGTGAACAAGGATGCCCAGCATTTCTTTATTGATTCCAATAAATTTTTATTGCCTTTGACATTCAAGAAAGTCTCCTGCTGGCCAGCAAATGACGCCTGAGGAAGATCTTCTGCTGTCGCTGAAGAACGAACAGCAACATAAGGCAAATCTCTTCCTGCTTTTATGAAGCTTAATGCTGTTCCATTTGTATCTAACAGATCAGGGCTTACATTCATCAGTTCATAAGATTCAAGAATTGAATTCTTGATCCTGATTGGAATTTCCTGCTTGACAATTAATTCCTGTATTTTCTTTGCTGTTTCCTCCAATACATCTGTATTTTCCACATCAAGGTTTTCCAATAATTTGGCTATCTTGTTTTTTATATTTGTCTCATCAAGAAAATATTGATAGCCTTCTGCTGTAATGCAAAATCCATTAGGAATAGGCAATTTCATGTTGAACATCTCACCAAGAGAAGCTGCTTTTCCTCCAACTTGAGGCAGGCTTTCCATATTTATATCACTGAACCAAAGAATGAATTCACTCTCTTTTTTCATAATATTAACATATAAATTATTTCTTTTTAAGTTTATCTGTGTATATCTTATTTCTCACTGGAAATAGCATATAACATTAATTATTTTGAATTCCCAAAGTGTTTATATATTCAAATATCCTTTTGTTTGGTTATGAAAATTGCTCTTCTGCAATTAGACATTAAATGGGAAGACAAGACTGGGAATTTTAATAAAGTTAAATCTCTTGTTGAAAAAATAAATGATGATAAGCCTGATTTAATTGTTTTGCCTGAATTATTCTCCACTGGATATACAATGAACTCTATGGCATTAGCAGAAAATTTAAATGGTGAAACACCTTCTTTTTTATCAAAACTTGCAAGAGAACATCAAGTTAATGTTCTTGGGTCATTTATTGAAATAGCAGGACCAAAACCAAAAAACTCAGCTATACTCTTTGATAGAAAAGGAAGGCAGTTACTGCATTACTCTAAAATACATCTACCAAGTTTTCTTGAAGAGGATAAGAATTATACTGCTGGAAATGAAATCCCAATATGCGAATTGGACCGCCAGAAGATTGGAGTTTTTATCTGTTATGATTTAAGATTTCCTGAAATTTTTAGAAGAATGGCTGGAGATGTGGGGTGTATCTTTGTTATTGCAAATTGGCCAACTGAAAGAGTTGAACACTGGGATTCATTATTAAAGGCAAGAGCTATTGAAAATCAATCATATATTATTGGGGTGAATAGAGTTGGTGAATCCCCATCAAGCAATTATCCAGGACATTCTGTTATAATAGATCCACTTGGAAGTAGGATTGCATATGCTAAAGAAAATGAAGAGGATGTAGTTATCGGTGAAATTGATTTCTCCATAGTTAAAAGCATAAGAGAAAAATTTCCTTTTTTACAGGATAGGGTAAGTTTAGACTCTTTAATTTATAGAAGGTAATAATACTCTTAATATATATGATTAATAAGAGAAATTTTATTAAATGTTTATTAATCTTTTTTTTGCTGATGAAAATCAATCCTGCTTTTGTTAATATTGGCCTTTCTCCAATTGTAGAGATAAGTGAGAGGGCAAGGCTTCTTGCTCCAGAATTTGAAAAAAGCGGAAAACATTTCATATATTTTCAACGTGGTGAGGTTGGATTTGATACTCCGGATTATGTCAAAAAAGCCATATCTGAGGCGATTCATGATAAAAAATTAACAAAATACCCTAAATCTGGCGGAGAACCATGGTTTAAAGATGCAATCCTGAAATATCTTTCTGAGTTAGGAATAAGCAACCTAAATAGAGAGAATATTTTATGCACATATGGCGGACAGGAAGGTTTACAACTTGCATTTAGTTCTTTTGTTTCTTGTGATAATGAAGGAAGAATTGTAGGAGGACCAAGAGTTTTGGGTTTTGATCCAATTTGGAGTTGCATGCTTGAGAATATTCTCCCTTATTCAGGATCCAGCATAGATTTAGTGCCGTTTATAGAACAAAGAGGAAATTTAGATGTAGATTTTGAAACTCTTGAAAGAAGATTATCTGAAGCAGATATTTTATATTTGAATAACCCCCACAATCCAACAGGCAAAGTCTTTTCAGCGGAAGAATTAAGAGAAATTAACAGGTTGTGCGTTGAAAATGGGGTTACAATAATTTCTGATGAAGCTTATAGAGACATAGTTTTTGATGGAAACAGGCATGTGAGCATGCTGGAATTTCCCGGGGACCATATTATATCTGTTTTTACTTTTTCAAAGGCATTTGCTGCTACAGGACTCAGGGTTGGTTATACTGTAACAAGAAATAAAGACCATATTCCATTACTCACAAGAGCAGAGTATACGCAAACTGCTGGAGTAGTTACTTCCAATCAACATGGTTTTAAAGTTGCTGTTGAGAATGTGGAAGAAAGAGATAAATGGATTAACTATATGGTGGCTCAACTTCAGGGTAGAAGAGATGTTCTTTATGAAGAAATAAAGAGAATTTTTAATAAACCTGTTTATAGACCACAAGGAGCTTTTTATTTCTTTTTGGATTTAAATCCTTTTATTGGTGATAATATTCCGATGGAGGATAGGGATGAATTTATTTTAGAAAAGTTTCTTGAGAAGGGCATTGCTGTCATTCATGGCTCAGCTTTTAGCAAGGAGAGATATAAAGGGTATGTTAGAATTTCATATTCTACTATTGATGAAGGAATGATTTTGGAAGGAATCGGAAGAATGGAAGAAGTTTTGAATAGCTTATATCACTGAACCAAAGAATAAACTCCCCATCTTTTTTCATTTAAAAAATTTAGATAATAAAATATCTATTAAAGAAAAGATTTTAAACATAAGAATCATAGGAGTTTTATGAATAAAACAATAAAACTGCTTATTCTTTCTGATATATTTGTCATTACTGGATTTGGCTTGATTGATCCGATTCTTGCAATTTTCATAAAGGAAAATTTAATCGGAGGAACAATATTTGCTGCAGGCATAGCAAGCACTTTATTCTTGATTACAAAAAGCATTGTGCAGTTGCCATTCTCAAGATATGTTGACAGCCACAAAGACAAGGTTAAATGGCTGATTATAGGGACTTTCTTGATTTCATTGGTTCCATTTATCTATATTTTTACAAATCATGTTAATTTTATTTATCTTGCACAAGTTCTTCATGGTTTTGGAAGCGCTTTGGCATATCCAACATGGCTTAGCTTGTGGAGCATTAACCTTGACAAGAAGCATGAGGGATTTGAATGGAGCCTGTATTCAACATTGACAGGAATCGGAACTGCAATAACCGGAGCTGTAGGAGCTGCAATTGCACAGTTTATCGGCTTTAAATATACATTCTTTTTAGTCGGGCTGATGTCATTACTTGGAAGCTTTGTATTATTCAACTTGGAGAAAAGGCACAGGATGGAAAAGATTGATGCATATTATTACCACAAAAAAAGAAAATTTATACACAAAAAACATCATTAAATGTCAAAACAGGATTTAATAAATTTCTGGAAGGATTCTGGGTTAATAACAGATGAAAGATTACTTGATGCTTTCAAAAAAGTCAGAAGAGAATATTTTGTTTTAAATAAAAATGAATCTTATGATGACAGGGCTTTGCCAATATTGTGCAGGCAAACTATCTCGCAGCCAAGCACAATCATGATAATGCTTCAGGCTTTGGAGTTAAAGAAAGACGACAAAGTCTTGGAGGTTGGGACCGGATCAGGATTTAATTTAGCATTAATGTGCAAAATTGTTAAAGGCATTGTTTATTCTCTAGAAATACATAAAGAACTTATTGAATTTGCTGAGAAAAATTTAAAGAAAGCAAGAATAAGGAACTATAAAATATTTCACAGGAATGGCTATTTTGGCTTGAGGGAATATGCGCCATTTGACAAGATAATAATTACTGCCGCTCCCAAGGAAATTCCAATTGAATTGATCAATCAGCTGAAAGAAAATGGGATAATGATTGCTCCTGTTGGAGAATATTCACAGAAAATGCTAAAGATAACAAAAAGAGATGATAAAATAATAAAGCAGGATTTGGGTGATTTTATTTTTGTGCCTATGGTGAAAGATAATAAATGAAGGAAAATTTAGAAATATATTTAAATTGTAGAATAAATCATATTTATATGGGCATAAAATTATTTGTGGGCATTGCATTAATAATAAATATTATTTTGTTATTCTTCGTTCCGATATTTTCGGGAGTATTCCCCTATTTAGTCGGTTCTGTAATTTTGTTAGGGATAATCTGGGGAATTGCAAAATATTTATAAAAAAGTAAATTTTAATTTTTTGTGTCATACTTTCTTCATTTCATTCAAATGTTTCGGTTTTTGATTAATATTAAAACTAGAACTAACTAATTCTTCCTGATTTCTATCAAGAATCTGCCGGGTATTCTTGGCGTTGCTAACTTCAAAGCTTCTGTTGCCTTGTTTACATTGTCCTTGTTAACATCAACGGAAAAAACAACTGTTCCTTCTTTTACTTGAGCAGCCAGACCTACAGGCTTTCCAAATGAATGGCTCATTCCTGTCTGTAATCTATCAGCTCTTGCACCGCTGATCATTTTGTTTTCCCTCAAAACATGATGAGGGTATGTCTTTAACCTAAGGAAGAAATTGTTGTTTCCTAATTCCTGCAATCTTCTAAAGACAACAAGCCTTGCCGATTCCAATGCATTGTGCCTTATCTGAAGATTTTGCGTTGAAACCAAATTTATTGTATGATCAAAATTGCTTTTCAGGTTGCCCATATCATATTTTACAATCTTGCTTTGCGGTATTGCCTTGACATAAGCTTTAGATTTAACCTTTGATTTTCTAGTATAAGCTCTTGTAATCTTTCTGTAGCATTTACCTTTTCTAAGCCCTACCATCTTCTATAATCACTTTTGTGCCAATCGACTGTCCTGGCATGCCTTTTTCAAAATGAACTCTTAAGCAGCCTTTGTTGCCGTGGGTTGTCTTTATCTCACCTTTTATCTCTCTCTTTGCTGGTGATGTCCATACAATTTTTTTTCCTATTAAACTTTTTGCTTTTTCTTTTGATAAATTTGAATCTATAATCATCTGAGTATTGTATTTGGTGTGCCTTCCCCCCCTGAAATTGACAATTACAGCTTCCATAGGATTTTTTTAAAACTTGAGTTTAAAAATGTTTTGAAAGATTTTTGGCAAGAGATTATCTTAAAATTTTTTCATCGTCGATATAATTTTTCATGATTCTGCCCTGAATCTGAATTTTAAAAAAGTTTAAAAACAGAAAAATAGTATTTTTTTTATGAAATTTGTATCGAGCATAGTAGGTCATGAGATTTCAGCTGTGTTGCACGGCGTTGACAAGAAACTGCTGAATGATGCAAATTTTCTGAGAAATGTGATTATAGACAGCTTAAAAAGAGATGATTTCAAAATTTTAAAGGATGTTGACTACAAATTTTCTCCGCAGGGATATACTTTGACTGTTCTTCTTTCTGAATCCCATGTTTCAATCCATACTTATCCAGAGCATAGTTCTGTTTACTTTGGCTTGTATTCATGCAAGGCTAAAGGGCATGGCAAGAAAACATACAAGAATTTTGTAAAAAGTTTAAAGCCTAGGGATGTGGTTGTTGACATGAGGGATGTGATTGTTAAAAAGTAACTTTTAGTTGCATTCCTTAATCCCTTTGTTCTGAATATGAGAGAGAATATATTAAAATATTAAAAAGAGCATAATCTTTATAAACCATTAATTCTTACTTATTTTGATTAAAATGAACAGAGTTGATTTTATTCATTGAAAGAGAAAGCTTTTTCTTAGATAATAGTATATCATTCTGGAGGAATGGCGGTAATATTTCAGAGGTAGAATACGGGACTGTGGTCTGTACAGACAGAAATCCTGTGACCGGAGTTCGATTCTCCGTTATCGCCCTCTTAAAAAAATGGAAACCGTAAAAGGATTTCAGGATATTACAGGAGAAGAAGCTCTAAAGAGAGAAAAAATAAAGGAGATTTTAACAGATAATTTCAGACTGTATGGATTTGAGCCTGCTGAAACTCCCACAATTGAGTATGAAGAGTTTGTGAAAAAAGGAAATGAGAACGATGAAGCCATATCTGATATTTTCAAATTAAAAGATAAAGGCAACAGGAATTTAGCATTAAGATATGAATTTACATTCCAGTTAAAGAGAATTGCAAAGAATAAAAAACTGCCTTACAAAAGATATCAATTAGGATCTGTGTTTCGCGACGAACCAACAACTTCAAACAGATTTAGAGAGTTTACACAATGCGACATTGATATTGTAGGCTCTGGCTACAAGGAAGATGCTGAAATTCTTAAGATAACTTCTAAAATCTTGAATGAATTGGGAATAAAGTATGAGATATATGTTAATTCAAGAAGATTGCTTAATGAAATATTAGATAAAGAAAATGTGAAAAACAAGGAAGAGATTATTAAAGAATTGGATAAATTGGGCAAGTTAAGCGAGAAAGAAGTAAAAGAAAATTTAAGAAAATACAAAGCTGAAAAATTAATTGATGTCCTGAAGAAAAAAGATTTCAAGAAATATAACAATTATAAAGATATAGAAGAGTTAGAGAAATATTGTGAGTATTATAATGTGAAAATTAATTTTCTACCTACTCTTGCTAGAGGTTTAAGCTATTACAATGCAAATGTGTTTGAAATCAAATCAAAAGACATGAAGGAGGCTATTGTTGGCGGGGGCTCTTATTTAATTGATAACATTCAATGCACTGGATTAAGCTTTGGTCTGGATAGGTTGCAGAAAATAAGCAATATAAAATTGGATAATACACAATGTTTAATTATTAATATACAGCAAGAGGAAGAGTCTATAAAATTAGCTGAGTTTCTGAGAAGAAATCAAATTAAAACTATTGTTTTGGATAAGATAAGCAAGGGTTTGGATTATGCTAATAAAATGAATATCCCTTATGTTGTATTTGTCGGCACTGAAGAAGTTAAAAAGAAAAAGTTTAAGTTAAAGGATATGAAAATAGGAAAGGAAGAAATGCTGAAGAAAGAAGAAATTATAAAGAAGATTAAATAAGTCCTTTACTTCTCCCATCTTTTATTATTCTATTTCTATATTCAATCATTTTTGCATCTGCTTCATTCCATTCTTTTAATAATCCCAGATATTCTTTAGCTTTTTTTAATAATCCCTCATTACTTAAATCATGATATATTGCATTACATTCTTCACAATAAACATGCTCCCATCCGCCATCATTTCTAATTTTTAATTGAGTATTATCTATTGAACAGACTTTTCCTTCTAAATCTTCTTGTTTCATAAATTAAAAATAAAGAAAAAATTTAAAAAGTTACTTCAGCTTGCTGTAAACTTCCCCGAATATAGTGTATGAGGTTATCAATACTACAAAACTTGCCAAGCCGCTTACAATCAAGCTCAGTGCTATCGTCAGGTATTGTATATTAATTGCTGCAAATCCCAGATTCAAGGTGCTTGAAATCAGGTTAATAACTATTGAATAAAGTATCACTGCAAGTATTGCAATGAAATATGGACCTGTGAATGCCTTCTTGAATATCAAGCCTAAATCAAAAGCGCTTGAGAAGTTGTATTTTTCTGAATACCTGACCAATGCTATTGGAATCAGGTATGCTGCCAGCAATGCCAATAAAACTCCAATAATAAATACTGGAATCATTGCTGCATTCTGCAGTAAAGTATTCTGAATCAACTGGTCTGTTACAGAATTTGTCAAGCTTAAACCCTGATTTAATCCATACTGTATAATTATGTTATATAATATCCTGCCAACTGCGATCAATATTAATATCACAGCAGGAATCATGTAAATGACAGTTATTACAAAGCTCAGAAAACCCCTTGCAAACAAATTCCAAAAGCTTTCCCATTTGGGCATTTCAAACTTCTTGTTTAAAGCTGTTCTTGAGGATTCCAGCCTATAACCCTTGACAAAAAAGCCTGTTATTATGCTAACAAAAGGAATTATCAGGAATATAATACCTATTGCCAATTTGTTGAAATCTGTAAAAGGCCTTTTTATTGCTCTTATGAAATCAAAACCCATCATAAATCACCCCAATATCTTGTATTTTTGTTTTTTATAAATATAATGGTTTTTAGTATATAACAAAAAAATAGTTTCTGAGACTAATAAATTATTTAAAAGAATTTATTTCAACAATAAAATGGATAGTAGATTGGAATTGATTAAGAGAATTATTATTCCTGAAACTCAATCAGAAGAAAGAATAATCATTGATTCAAGATTTGTTGAGGGAGCTTTTTTTGGAAAGCCCAGGAGTGGGCATCCTGAGGGAGGAGTTATCTATCATGTTGGAGATGTTCTCGATAATGTGAACAAGTATGGAGATGCATCTCATAGAGAAAAATTAAGATTTATTGCAATTGTTCATGATTCTTTTAAATACTTGGTTGATAGAAATAAGCCAAGAACTGGAGAGAATAATCATGCTGTGATTGCAAGGCATTTTGCAGAAGAATATACTAATGATTTAGAGACTCTTGGGGTGATTGAACTGCATGACCATGCTTATAATATATGGAGAAAGTGTCATGAAAGGGGCAAAATGGATAGAGCGGAAAGAAAAGCAAGGGCTTTAATTAATAGATTAGGGTCTTATATTGATCTTTTTTTATTATTCTACCAATGTGATAATCATGTTAGAGGAAAAGAAAGAGATCATTTTTTATGGTTCTCGAATCTTTCACGAGAACTTTGGACTGATTATTAATTTTTCTGATAAATCTCAATACTTATCTCTCCAAATGGCTCATCCTGCGATATAATTATCTTTTCCTGATTGTCCAAATGCAGTAAAGGAATGAAAGTAAGCACCTTATCCTCCTTCTTTTCACTGTTAACTAAATTGGTGAATGTAAGCTTTTCCTTTCTTGTTTTGAAATAATCCACTATTTTATTGTAAACATTTTTTATTAATTCAGAAATATCTATCTTTTTCTGTGGAATTTCAACCTTGACATTGTTGAATATTTCCTTTCTTATGTTCCTTCTTTTTTCAACTTCAAGGGCTTTTTGCAGAGCATGCATCAAATCATGGAGGGTTACTTTTCTTTTCCTGGGCATTGGTGTTTTTATTGTCAGTCTAGGATTTCCATAATCAGGCTTTGGGGCTTGATCAAACAACTGCTCCAATTCCTCAAATGTCTCTTCCTGCTTGAACAGCTGGGAATCAAAATTGGAGATTTCCTCATTTACAAGCTTGTTTGACTTTATTTTTAATAATAAGGCACATGCAAGAAGTATTTTCCCAGAAATAAAAAAATTTGCCTCCTGCATCTTCCTTACAGTCTCAAGGTATTTCTGGGATAGCTGGCTTATGTCTATCTCCCATGGGTTCATCTGCTCTGATTTTATCAAATCCATAAGGATTGACTGCCATGTTATCTCATCTTTCTGGATGAGCATATTATAAATCTGCTCGTGCATTCTATGAATTTAGCACCACTCCACCTATAAAAAAATGTGTAACTACTTTAAAATAAAGACTAACCGAAAGCTTTATATATGAGTAGGATATAGATATTTTAATCACCTCTTTTTTCCCAGGAAGATTCTGTCTTCGGATGGAGTCTTCGTGGGTTTTAAAATGCTGATATTTACCTGAAGAAAAGGACAATTGAAATTTATTAAAAGAAACTTAGGTCTTTGGGTAAAATCATTTCTTTATTTCAACATAATGGCACTTGCCGCAGTAATACCTGTCTTTATGCTGCGCCAAGAAAACATCCTCACCGCATTTTGGGCATGTTTTAGCTCTGACTAACTTACTTCCTTCTATTTTATATTTAGAATATTTTTTACTTGGCCTTTTGTTCTTTGCCTTTTTCTTCTTTGTCATGTTTTTGCTTTTTGTTTATCATCTCAAATTTTTTAAAGGATATCTCATCATTATAGATGTAAGCATGAACTACGCTCCTGCCAAAGCCATATTTCGTGAATGTTCCCTGGATCGATATCAAGTTTTCCGGGAAGTTTGTCATTTCAGCTATTTTTTTCTTAACTTCACCTTCAGTTGGGGTTTTGTTATTCATATGGTTAATCTCTATTGTGTATTCATTCCTATTGCACAATTTATTGTCAAAATCCCTTAATATCTTCATCTTACCTTAATTGCATACTCCCCTTTGACTTTTATCCCTACTTTTTTTGCTATCTCTGATTTATTAGCATCCATTATTACAATCCTGCCTTTCCAGTTGTCTGTGAACTTGTCACTTCCATCATTAGGGCATTTGTCCTTTTCCACGAACATTTTGCATTCCCTGCAGACTTTTTTCATTTTTTTATATCCTTATTTTCTTTATTTTTTTGAATATCCAATTTTTTGCATAAAAGTGGAGATATCATATTCAACAGTGCCTGGTATCAATGTCCTTATTGAGTAAGTTCTATTATTATGGTCTATTTGCACAAAATTTCTGTGAGATATCCCGCCATTTCTGCTGATAATGCTTAAGTGAATTCTCCCTCCTAATATGGATGATTCCACTTTTCTGTTAGTATAAAAAATAGGATTACGCCCAATCAACCCCTCATTTAAAAGTTTACTTAATTCTAACCCAAGTTCTTCAATTGTTGCGAATTCTAATGATCTCATTTTTTCTTTTTCTTACCTTCTTTCGACCATGCTATTGCACCAAGGTTAGGCTGCCTCATTGTCAAGCCTATCTTCGGCTCTTTTATGTTTTTATAGCTTATTGCAATTATTCTTGCCTTGCATAAATCCTTGACTTTTAAATTTTGCTTTGTTTCCTTTCCTGACAAGACTCCAGACTTGCTGAATGTGACATAATCATCCATTGTCTGGCCTATATGAATCATACCATCTATGGGCCCGAGATTGATGAAAGCACCGAAGTCAGTAATGTCTGTTACTTCTCCCAGGCAGACTTCCTGCAGTTCAGGCTTAAAAACCAAAATCCTGAATTTGGTGTCATAATATGCCCCGCCATCGCCAGGAATTATTATCCCTTCGCCTATTTCAATAACTCCACTAACGCCTATTGCTATGCCCAAATCCTTGCTTATGAACATCTCAAACTGCTCATTCAACTGCTTGATTACAGACTTGTTTATATCATCGTTGAAATACTTAGGATCAATCCTTACATGGCTTCTTAATTCTATTTCATAAAACATTTTTCTGCAATATCAAATATTTTCTTTGCTTTATCCTTATTATCGGCAATTTTAATTCTTTTATCAGGTTTTTATCGTTTGTTGCTATTATATAATCCTCTTTTGCGTTTAAAATATCCTCATCAACATACGAATTTTTGCTGTTTATAACTTTTATGTTTTTGTTTTTTATTATATCCAGAGCTAATTTCCCGAGCTTTTTATTCTTTAATTCGTTTAAAGTTCCCTGAAAGATGCATAGCTCATGCTTAAGGTTTAACACCCTATTTATCTCTGAGATGAAATCAATCCTGAAATTAAGGCATGATAACAGAAAGTTTGTGTCTAATATTATTTTTTGCATGGAATTTTCATAGGAGTAAAATTTATAAATAAATGTATTTACTTCAAAGTGAAGCTAAAATGATTTTAGGTTACTTCAATAGAGTTATAAGAGAATTGCTGGAGAGAAAACCCTTTACAGGAATTGTTGTTGACAAGCAAAGAGAAAGTAAAAACCTTTTATTTCTTGTAGTGGAAACTGAATGGGGATATTTAGATCTTTATTTTCGGGGGGATGTTGATGGTTTGCAAGAATTTGAATTAAATCAGAGAGTTAATGGTGTAATTCAGAGAAAACTTTTTTCCGTTCCTTACCAAAGAAGCGAATCTGATAGACTACATTACAGAACTTTATCAATAGAACCGGAACAGAAACGCAAACTTTATAAATAACTTAAGTTTAATATTCTTTAATGCATTCTGTATAACTCAAGATGGAAAAAGAGAAATTAAAAACCGGAACTACAATCGTCGGAGTTGTTGGAAAGGACTGTGTGATATTAGGAGCAGACAAAAGAGTTACATTGGCAGGAAGATTGGTTGTTGACAAGAGGTTCAATAAAATATTGCAGGTCAATGAGAACATAATTGTTGCAATGGCAGGAACTGTCTCGGATGCACAGTTATTGACAAAATATTTAAGGGCTAACTTGAAACTGAATGAATTAAGAAGAAACAAGAAGAATGACATCAAGGAGTCTGTGAATTTCCTGGCTAACATACTATATAGTGCTGCAAGGCAGTTCATACCGGCAATAGTTGGTTTCCTCGTAGCAGGAAGGGATGAAAAAGGAGTTCATCTTTATGAAGTAGGGATTGATGGCTCCATAATTGAATATGAGGATTATATTGCAGACGGCTCGGGCATGATGTATGCAACAGGCACGTTTGAGGCAAATTACAAAAAGAACATGACTTCACAGGAATCTGTCAAGCTAGCGGTGCAAGCTGTGAATTCAGCAATGCAGAGGGACACAGGCTCTGGAAATGGAGTGGAAGTTTATCAAGTGACAAAGGATGAGATAAAAAAAGTTTTTGAAAAGGATGTAAATACAATAATTTCAGCATAATTTTCTTGAAAAATAATAAACATATGGAGTAAGAGTATTAAGAAATGCCAGATATTTTAAAAGAAGTTTTGAAGTTCATTCCAGACAATACAGTAATTTCTGATTCTGTATTTGAAGGGGCAAATATTGTTCTTTATACAAAGAGCAAGGAGTTTTTCCTAAACAATAATGGGTTGATAAAGAGCATAGTTGACAGCATAAAGAAAAGAGTTGAATTGAGGCCTGATCCTTCTATAACCATGGACAGGGAAAAAGCAGAGGAGCTAATAAGAAAATTAATTCCAAAGGATGCTGGTCTAGATCAAGTTCTTTTTGATGTGCAAAGATCCATTGTTGTTATAGAAGCAGATAAGCCTGGAGTTGCAATAGGAAAAAATGGAGAATTATTAAGGCAGATAAAAGAGAAGACATTATGGGTTCCTGAAGTAAGGAGAACGCCTTCTATAAAATCAAAATTAATAGAGAACATAAGAGCTGTTTTGTACGAGAATAATGATTACAGGAAAAAATTCCTTCATAAGATCGGCAAGAGAATTTATGACGGGTGGACTAAAGAGAGAAGAAGCGAATGGATAAGGGTTACTTTTTTAGGAGCTGCAAGGCATGTTGGAAGATCATGCATTTTATTGCAGACTCCTGAATCTAAAGTGTTATTGGATTGCGGTGTTGATATTGCTGCAAACGATGAAGATCAATTTCCAATTCTTGATGTGCCTGAATTCAACTTAAGCCAGCTGGATGCTGTTGTATTAAGCCATGCTCATCTTGATCATTCCGGGTTACTCTCATACTTGTTTAAGATGGGATATAGAGGACCTGTTTACTGCACTTTACCGACTAGAGATATTACTGCTTTATTGGCATTGGATTTTATTTCAATAGCGCAGAAAGATGCAAGAGACACCATCTTTTCAAGCACTGATGTAAAGGAGATGGTAAAACATACAGTTGTTTTGGAATATGAGGAAGTTACTGACATAACTCCTGATATAAGGATTACTTTGTATAATGCAGGCCATGTTTTAGGGAGTGCAATGGTTCATATTCATATTGGTAATGGTTTGCATAATTTACTTTATTCTGGAGATGTCAATTATGAAAATTCTAATTTATTGCATAAGGCTGTAACTAAGTTTCCAAGATTGGAAACAGTTATAATGGAAGCAACCTATGGCGGCAAAGATGATAATCCTGCAACCAGGCAGGAATGCGAGGATGAATTAATCAGGATATTTAAGGAAACATATGAAAAAAGAGGAAAAGTATTGATTCCTGTTTTAGGTGTGGGAAGAGCACAGGAAATCATGCTCATAGTTGAAAAAGCTTTCAGGAATAAATTATTGCCTGAAATTCCTGTTTATGTTCAGGGAATGGTTTGGGATGTAACTGCTATACATACTGCTTATCCTGACTTCTTCAACATTAATGTAAGAAGGGCAATATTTCACAAGGATCAGAATCCATTCTTAAGCAAGATTTTCAAGCATATTGCTTCACAAAAAGAAATGCAGGAAGTTATTGAAGGTGGCCCATGCATAATATTGGCTACATCTGGCATGATGACTGGAGGAGCATCTGTTGAATACTTCAAGGCATTGGCTGATTCAGACAGAAATGCTGTTGTTTTGGTTTCTTATCAAGGACCTACTTCACTTGGAAGAAGATTAGAGAATGGAGACAAGGAAATAAGGATGAGCGAGAATGAAATCATCAAGGTAAAATTGAATGTTTATACATTAAAGGGATTTTCAGGGCATTCTTCAAGGGATCAGCTAATGGATTTTGTGAATATGCTTGATCCAAAACCAAAAAAAATAATATTGGTGCATGGGGAAAGCTCAAAATGCTTAGATTTGGCTTCATCTATTCATAAGCAATTCAGGATTGAGACAATAGCACCAAGAACATTGGATACTGTAAGAATTAGATAGGTTTTAATATTCTTTTAATTTTGACATATTATGAATACATTAGTTTCAGATCTTGTTGAAAGATATCTTTTACAGATTGTTGTGGAAGCGTCAGATGAAGGAATGAATTATAGTAATTATTCATATCCTGCATACCTCAAATTAAGAGTCCCAGAATCTTTTTTAGTAGAATTTTCAAATTTAAAAGGATTTAGGGGGATGTTAATACCTGGATTCATATTCTGGGAGGAATCACAATTGGTTGAAATATTAGAAAAATCTGAAAAAGTTTTAGCAAATGGTAATTTTTACATAAATGCTCTTGATTATTTGCATGGTGATGTTGATGTAGAATATGAAAGAATCCCAAAATCAGGAGAGATTAGAATAACTGTGAAAGAGTTTGAGTAAATATAGGTATAAAAAGATAAGAGGTGAATAATATGGTTTTTGAGGAAGGCAAAAATACCTTAAATGAATATACTTTAGATTTGGAAAGAGCAAGGCAAAGCTTGATTGAGGAATTGGATGCAATAAACAAGTATCAGGAAAGAATTGACAACTGCAAGGACAGAGAGCTAAGAAAGGTTTTAGAGCATAACAGGAATGAGGAAAAAGAGCATGCAGCAATGCTAATCCAGCTGATAAGGAAGAAGGACAAAACACAGGATATGGCTTTTAAGTAAGGTGCAGTCTAATTTGTTTACATATGGCTTTGATAATTCTGCATCAGCTCTTTTGCTCCATTCAATTTTGTATTCATCTTTAAGATGCATATTTTTTTAGAATATCTTTATGAAAAACAGATTTATTTTCTAATCTGGCTTTTTTAAGCTCATTTTTAGCCCAATCACTTAATTCAAAATCTTCTTGTATGAATAGCTTGATCTCCTTAATCTCTTTTCTTAATTTCATTTCATTAATTTCTTTATTTCTTCTGTAAATATTTTTATGTCTTCTTCATTATTGTATAAATATAAAGAAACTCTTGCAGACCCTTTTAAATTATGCTTGTTGAACC
>Ga0209541_10000551_pt1 | contig 73545 bp, 75 predicted proteins | sample RifCSPlowO2_01_FD_184027 | JGI IMG/M metagenome (GOLD analysis project Ga0209541, IMG submission 184027) | Groundwater microbial communities from Rifle, Colorado - Rifle CSP2_plank lowO2_0.1 (SPAdes) (version 2) | ecosystem: Environmental > Aquatic > Deep subsurface > Groundwater | place...
ATGAAGCTCCCCCATTGTTTTAATAACGTCTTGAAGGTGCTCAAGAACATGACTGCAATAGATGTATTCAAAAGAATCATTCTTAAACGGAAAACCATTTTTATCGATATTGCAGACAACGTCAACGCCAGGCCTATAATACCAATCAAGATTGATAAACCCCTGACGTATATCCTTGCCACAGCCGACATTCAAAGATAGCATAAAACCCCAAAAAGAAAATCAAAAAAGAAGATTTAAATAACTTACGAAAGCAAAGCCTAAACCATGAAAACAACATTTATCTACAACGCCCCCCACCCAGTACATAAAGCATGGGCAGAGAGCATTAAAGCTAAATTTGTATCAGACAGGGCCGAAGGAAAGCTTAACCTAAGAAACATCAAGAGGTTTGTAAAGTCATTCACAACAATACTAAAAATACCAAAAGATACTGACCTTCTGCTCTGCGAAGGAGGCTCACAGTTTCTCACAGGGGCGCTCTGGAAGCATAGAAACAAAGAAAGGAAACTTGTCGGAATTGTATCAGACCCAAAACTCTATTACTATAAGTTCATGACAAAAACAAAAAGAAAACTATACCTCTGGACACTAAAAAAGTTTGACCTTCTTATCCCAACATCACCCATGATGGAATCACTTATACCAAAGCCAGTAAAGGCAAAAATAAAGGTTGTGTTCCCCTTCGTAGACATAAAAAGGCATACTGCAAAGGTAAAAGAAAGGGAAAACAACACAGTCATATTTGTTGGAAGGATTGGAAAAGAAAAGGGAGCAGACAATACAATAAAAGCATTTGAAATAGTAAAAAAGAGATTCCCAAATGCAAAGTTGTATATGGTTGGTTTCGGAAGCCTTCAAAAGCAGCTTGAAGAAAGAAAAATAAATGGGGTAGTATTTACAGGGTGGGCAAATAAGCCAGAAGAGTATATAAGAAAGGGAACAATAATTATCAGTCTTGCAAGAATTGAGCCTGCAGGGATTGCAATTCTAGAAGGGATGTGTGCAGGCCTTGTACCAGTTGTTTCAAAGGGTGCAGGAAATAATTATATTGTAGAAAAAGCTGGAAAAGAATTGGTTGTAGAGAACTCAAGCCAAGCAGCAAAGACAATAATTGGCCTTTTCAATGATAATAAAAAAAGAATAAGCTACGCAAAAAAAGCACAGAAAATTGTAAAAAATTACACCAAAGAAAAGAGCATAGAGGCATTTAGAAAAGCAATAGAATCTATGGAATAAGAATATTTATAAACAATGATAACGGAACTATTTCTAGGTGGGATAGGGTGTGGAAAGGCCGATAGTTCTAATTAATGTCAGCAAACCAGAAGATGTAAGAATCCCACCATTAGCATTGCTCTACGTTGGGGGAGCATTAAAAAAAGAAGGATATGATGTAAAGGTTTACAGTTTCTCAACAAGAGATATCCAAAAGTATGCTAAAGAAGTAGCGGAAATAAAACCATTATACCTAGGCGTATCTGTCTTTACAGGAAGTAAAACAAGAGACTCTGCCGATTTCTCAAAAGCTGTAAAAGCAATTGACCCAACAACCCCTATCCTTTGGGGGGGCATACATCCAAGCCTTCTTCCATATCAATGTCTAAACGAAGATTACATTGATTATGTGGTGGTAGGAGAAGGAGAAGAGACAATTGTTGAATTTACAAAAGCGATGCTAGGAAGAGTAAATTTTGAAGATATTTTCGGACTAGGATACAAAAAAAACGGAATTATAAAATTAAACCAGAAAAGACCCTTCGTACAGGACTTAGACAAATATAGCCTAGACTGGAGTCTTATTGATGTAGAGAAATTCTTAGACAGACATTGGGATTCAAAAAAAATTCTTGGATTCATATCAAGCAGGGGCTGTCCATTTGATTGTTCTTTCTGTTATAATCAAGAATTTAACGCAAGAAAATGGAGAGCGCACGGAACAAAAAAAGTCATAAATGAAATAAAAGAACTAAAAGACAGGTACAATATAGATGGATTAAGGTTCTACGACGATCTTTTGTTCGCAAATCCACCAAGAGCAATAGAGATTGTAAGAGAAGTAAAGCTCCCATGGTATGGTGAGATAAGAATTGGGATGATTAATGAGAAAATAACCGACGTATTAATAGAAACGGAATGTAGGGAAGTTCTTTTCGGACTAGAGTCTGGTTCAGACAGGATTTTAAGGCTCATGGATAAAGCACAAACTGTAGAAGCAATAAGAAAAGGGGTAAAGCTTCTAAATAGGGCAAAGGAATTAAGAACCGTAGGGTCATTTATTGTTGGTGTACCAACCGAAACAAAAGAAGAAACATTTGAAACAGTAAACTTAATCCTAGAACTGCTCAAAATAAATCCAAATATGCGTTACTCTGTTGGTTTCTACTTACCCTACCCAGGCTCAGCAATGTACAACCTTGCAATAAAAGAAGGGTTCAAGCCATTTGAAAAAACCGAAGACTGGGATGCCCTTGACAGGTGGGCAGACAGGCTAAAACTAACGTGGCTAAACTGGATGCAGGACTCAAGCTACTTCAAAGCAATAAGAGATTACGTCAATCTTTTGCCACTTAACGAAGTAAAGGTGCCGTTTATAAGAAGCATCCCTGAAAAAAGGTTAAAGAACAAAGATTTCTCCCATAAATACGAGCTTTCTGCTCTAAGTTACCTGCAGCATCAGTTTGCAGTTGATGGAACATTTGTCAACAAAGTGGGAAGGGCAGTATTACCCTACATTCGCGGATAGGTAGAGGCCTTCAATCTTCTTAGTAATAACTTCTCTTGAAAAATTATTTTTAATATGCCTAAAGGCTGCTTCTCCAATTTTGCGACAAATAGAAGGATTATCAAGTAAATAAGATATGCGCTCTCTCCACAAAGAAGAATCGTTTGGTGAAACAAGAAAACCCGTCTTTCCGTCAAGTATCACTTCAACATTTCCCCCTACCGCAGAAGCAACGACAGGTTTTTTCATAAGACCAGCTTCTAAAATAACACCGCTAAAGGGCTCTTGCCACAAAGAAGGTAAAACAACAATGTCACTCCTTCTGTAGATTTCAGTAATAGAGTCCAAAGATACAGAAGAACTAAGAAAAATTTTATCAGAAATGTTATTCTCTAAAATAAAATCACGAATCGCTTTTTCAAGCGGCCCGTGACCAACAATAAGAAAACTAGTATCATCTCTCTCATGTAAAACAGAAAGTAAACTTCTAAGTACAAATAAAATCCCTTTGGTATAAGTCAGCCCACCAAGAAAAGTTAGGACCTTTTTCTTGAGAGGAAAAGACAAAAAATCATAAGAAGTAGCCTTTGGAAAAAAAGAAAAATCACGAAAGATACCAACAACATGAACATTCCTGATAATACCATTAGCTTTAAGACGACGCAAAATAGCATTGCTGTTAGCAACTTTGACAGTAGCTCGATTTAGAATCTTTGGCACACTGCGAAGGTATAACCACTTGTAAAGGTCAAGAGGCCAACGATAAAAGGGATATTCACGAAAGATAATCGAAAAACTGCAGCGGTCATACTCAGAAAGCCTTGGACCCATGCAGCTGCTCCTAGGACAAGCAAACCAGTAATCGCGAAAGTGGACAACAGAAGGGATACCCTCACGTTCAGCAGCAAGAATAGAGGGAATAGATGTGAGCCTATCGTGAGCGTGGATAATATCAATTTTTTCTTTTCGGATAACATCTGAAAGAAACCGAGAAAGATAAAAATTATGAAAAGGAAAAAAAGGAATCAGCTTATAGGCAAAAAAACAATAAGACTTTACACCTTCATAATGACCTGTTGAAGCAATAAAAACACGATGACCCTGCCCTTGCAAAGACAATGCTAATTGATAAGCACTAATCTCTGCCCCGCCGTAGCCGAGGGGATGATATACGACAAATAGAATATTCATTTTTTCCTGCCAATAATTAAGAGTGCTGTGCTAAGAGAAGGAAGATACCTTCCTAAACGAATTAAAAAACGAAAAAGATAGCGAAAAGGAATAATATTTGAAAAGTGCTCTGCCTTTGGAAAAGGAAAAGGCACATAAATTCCCTTAAATGAGACCTCAAGAACACAAGGAGAAAAAAGCTTACGAAGCTCTGGAATGCTGTACTCGTAGTAGTGTTTATCTATAGTTTTATGACCAAAAATACGCCCACGAAGTTCCTTTCGGTTTGGTGTCGTAATAAAAAAATACCCCCCCGGTCTAAGCACCCGAAAATACTCTTTAATGACTGTAGGAAGCACATCCACAGGAACATGCTCAATAACATCAAAACTAAGTAAACTGTCAAATGAGCCATCAGAAAAGGGAAGGGAAGTAATATTTGCCTTCTTGAATGAGACATTTAAAATCCCTAGATTATTAAAAATAAGCCGGGCAAAAGATAAAGGAAGCTCCTGATTGTCAACCGCAACTACCTTCTTGACCTTTGAAGCATAAAGGGAAGTAAGTCTTCCATCCCCACACCCAGCCTCAAGAACTGTAGAATTAGGGTCAAGATAAGGGATAACAAAAGAGAGAGGGTGCTCGTAGAATTCCTTATAAAAGCCTATAATACCCCAATGATAAGGGTAAACATATTCGTTGACCTTCTCCATACAAAACAAGCCCTTAAAAACGTATTTAAAGCTATTGCCGGGTAAATCAAGATAAAATGAAAGCGGTAAGATTCAGGATAGAAGAAATCATAAAGGTGGCAGCACTCTATCTAGATTATACTATTTACCTGCTCTTAAACCCATTCAAATTCAAAAGAAAACCTCAAAATATAAGAAAAATATTGGTCGTGGAACTTCTCAAAATAGGAGACCTTATTGTAACAACACCAAGTCTAAAAGCGCTCAAGGAAAAATACCCTCAAGCAAAGATTCATCTTATGGTTCAAAAAGGGTTTGAAGATGTACTTCGAGGAAACAGAAATATAGACCGCATCATCACTTACCATGAGGGTATCAGACCCACCCTAAAAAGTGAAAAATACGATCTTGGAGTAATCTTCCATCCAGGCTCACTTAAGGTGAGTAATCTTCTAAGGAAAGTCGGTGTAAAATACAGGATTGGTTGCGCAAAAGTGGGAATACTCTCTGGAAAGGGCTATTTTCTAAACAAAAAGATGTGCCCAAACACAAAACCACAGCACAAAACAATAGATAATATAGATGTAATAAAGCCACTTGGTATAAAAATATCAAGAAAGCTTGAAATAACCGTACCAGAAGAAGCCGAAAAGAAAGTCATAAAGAATTTTGAAAAAAACAATATAAGAAAAAAAGACTACAAAGTTGTTTTACACCTTGGGTCAAACTACAGGACCCATGAATGGTCAACAGAAAGGTTCATAGAACTTGGGGAATATCTTATAACAAACAGAAAAGCAAAGATAATTTTGACAGGATCAAAAAAAGACAAAGACAAAAATGAAGAGGTAAAAAGCGGATTAAATTGTAGGGCTCTCAACACAGCCGGCTCAACGATAAAAGAGTTCTTCGCATATATAAAGCAAGCTGACTTAGTAGTAAGTATTGACACTTCGGCAATGCACATTGCATCAGCTTATAACAAACCAATAGTTGCTCTTTTTGGAGCAGGAGACCCAAGAGTATGGCAGCCTTTATCAGAAAATAGGAAGGTAATATTTAACGACAAGTACTGCACAAGCTGTATGAAAGGAGTATGTTTTAGAAAAGGAAAGCGAAAACAAGAATGCATGCGGTCAATTAGTGTAAATCAAGTTATACAAAATGTAGAGGCCCTAAAATGAAGATAGCTATCGTTACAAATTACTTCTACCCTGTAGAAGGCGGTGTGGAAAGACACACTTATTATATAGCAAAAAATCTTGTAGAAAGGGGGCATAAAGTAACAGTAATTACATCAGATAAAACAAGAGACTCAAAAACACTAAAAAAATATGAAGTAAAAGATAAAATAAGAATAATAAGACTACCAGTACTAATAAAGATTGGAGATTTTGGGGTTATCTTCCCGAGAGTCATAAAAGAGATTAAAAAGATAAGCCCAGACATAGTTCACTTGCATGTCTTCAGGCACTTTCACAATCTGATTCCTTTCTTTATAAAAAAACCATGCATTATAACACCACATTGGCCGAACTATCCGAAAGAAGTAAGAAAACCATATGTGGATATACTAGTAAGTTTGTTTGATAGAATTTTAGGAAAGGCAGTTCTAAAAAAATGCAGGAAAATCATTGCAATAACAGACTTAGAAAAAGAATGGCTCGTTGGAAAATTCAAGATTAATCAGAGAAATATAGAAGTCATTCCTAACGGCATACCAAAAGAATATCTTAAAAAAAGATATGGCACAAAAGTAAGGAAGAAGCTAAATCTAAGAAGAAACCAGAAAATAGTGCTTTGTATAAGCAGACTCCACAAAAGCAAGGGAATAGACCAAGTAATAAAAATAGCTACATTTTTCAAAGACGTAGTCTTCCTAATTGCTGGAAGAGATGGAGGAGAAAAAAAGAATTTATTAAAACTGGCAAAGCCGCTAAAAAATATCCATTTTATTGAAAATGTCCCTGACAAAGATAAATTAGAACTCTATGCAGCATCAGACGTATTCATACATCCAAGCCATTACGAGGGTTTTGGAATTGTTGTGCTTGAAGCATTCAGCCAAGGAGTAGCGGTCATAACCTCGGACAAAGGAGGTCTTCCATGGGTTGTATCGGATGCTGGGCTTATATTCAAAGATAAAGACTTAAAAGACCTCAAGGATAAACTTTCACTGCTCTTAAAAGAAGACAAATTAAGAAAGAACCTTGCAAAAAAAGGCAAGAATAGAGTAAAAGATTTCACATGGGAAAACATCGTAAATAAAATAGAGAAGGTATACGAAAAAGCAATATGGAAAAGATAAGCATAATCCTTCCAACATACAATGAAGAGAAAACAATAGAGGACACAGTACAGAAGATAAAACAGATAATAAAAGAAAACAAATTAAATGCACAGATAGTTGTTGTCAATGATGCTTCAACAGATAATACAAAAGAGATTCTAAATAGAATACAAGCGATAAAGGTGATGGAGCACCAGATAAACAGAGGCTATGGCGCATCCTTAAAAACGGGAATAAAACACACAAATACAGACTGGATTCTCATCACTGATGCTGATGGAACTTACCCTATTGAAGACATACCAACACTAATAGAACAAATAAACAGCGCAGATATGATTGTCGGAGCTAGGATAAAAAAAGGCGTTAAAATACCACTCACAAGAAGACCAGCGAAAAAAATCATAGGTACACTAGCAAACCTATTGGTCGGGAAGAAAATTCCAGATATTAATTCAGGATTTCGCATATTTAAAAGGGAAGTAGCCCTAAAGTTTTTTCATCTTTTCCCAGATGGATTCTCATTTACAACTACAATAACCCTTGCAGCATTAACAAATAATTACAAAGTGAAGTTTGTTCCAATAGATTACTACCAAAGACAGGGAAAGTCAACAGTCCACCCAATAAAAGATTTTATAGGATTCCTGGCAATTATAATAAGAATCATGGTATATTTCAGACCACTCAAGATGTTTAGCATATTAGCTGGAATGCTGTTTCTTATAGGCACCACAATCTTTTTATACACCTTCCTGGTATTAAATAATATAGCCGACATCACAGTCATTGTTATCCTCTTGGCGTCGCTGCAGGTCTTTCTATCGGGAATGATCGCAGAGATAATAACCCTACAAAGGTAAAAATGAAAATCTTACTTATCAACCCACCATTTAAGAATGTTCTAATGGCTGAAACGCCAAAGTTCGTAAATGAGAATAGGGGTTATAATCCTCCGATGGGAATAATTTCTATTGCTACGTGCATTAATGCATCGACAAATCACGAAGCAGAGGTGCTTGATGCGCAGCTTCTTGAGATGGACTATGGAGATATCAAAAAAGAACTTGAAAGAGTGAAACCGGAGATAATTGGTATGGCTGCACTAACGTTCACGCTTCTTGACACCCTCCATATGGCAAAGATTGTAAAGGAAATCAACCCCAATATCAAAATTGTCTTTGGTGGACCGCATGCAACAATGTTTCCATACGAGACAATAAAACAAGATGCTGTTGATATGGTAGTTATAGGGGAAGGAGAAAGAACCTTTCCAGAACTTGTTGAAAACATCAGAGATGAAGGGAAGTTAAGAAAAGTAAACGGGCTTATGTTCAAAGATAAGAAAGGAGAGGTTGTTGTAACCCCACCAAGAGAACTTATACAAGACTTAGACAAAATCCCTATCCCCGACAGAACCCTAACACCCTATAAAAAGTATTCTTCAGTCCTCGCAAAGAGAAACCCATTGACAACAATGATAACCTCTAGGGGGTGCCCCTTTAGATGCACTTTTTGTGACAGACCTCAAGCAGGAGGAAAAAGCTGGAGAGCAAGGTCACCAAAACTAGTTGTCGATGAGATGGAGCAAATCAAAAACCTAGGAATTAACGAGATTCTATTTTATGATGACACTTGGACAATGGACATGAAAAGAGCAGAAGAAATTTGTAACGAAATTCTTAGAAGAAAATTAGATATGGTCTGGGATATAAGAACAAGAGTTGACAGGGTAACACCTGAGTTGATTGAACTTATGAAAAAGGCAGGATGCCACAGGATAAATTTCGGAGTCGAATCTGGAACAGAAGAAGGCCTGAAGACAATAAAAAAAGAAGTTAATTTGGAAAAAGTCGAGAAGGCATTTAGGATATGTAAGAAGGTTGGGATGGAAACACTAGGATACCTTATGATTGGCCTTCCAGGAGAAACAAGAGAACAGATGATGCAAACAATAAAATTTGCAAAAAAGGTAAAACCAAATTTCTGTCATTTCACGGTTTTCACACCATTTCCAGACACAGAAGTTTGGAGAAATCTGCTTGAAAAAGGTGATAAGTCGGTTGCTGAATGCTGGAGAAGTTACGCTCAAAATCCAACAGAAGCCTTTGACCCGCCAACCGCAAACGAATATTTGAGTAAAAAAGAACTCTTTGATGTGTGTAATTTCGCCTACAAGTCATTTTATTTTAGACCAAGTTATATTCTAAAAGAACTAAGCAGGGTCCGTTCAGTCGGAGAGTTTGCAAGAAAGACAAAAGCGGGCTTTAAGATGCTCGTGTCCCAAGAAGGGTAGATTAAGAATAGGGAAAGCACAAAATGTATAATTTAAAGTTTGATAATTTATGTCTCCAATTCCTTTCCTTTCTTAACCCGCAAGGTATTCCTCAAAATAGACTTAAACCCTTTCAAGTTGTTTTTAATGTCTGCAGGGCTCAATTTGAACATTCTACGTAAAATATACTTGGGACGAAAATAAAAAGCCCTGTACATCCTATTTAGAGCTTGTTTTAATTCTTCATTTGTAAGTTCGGTAGCATTCATCTGCACATCTTCATACCGAACAGAAGTGGGGTCTTTTTGAATAAGCCAGTTATTCTGTTCTGCCTGTCGCCGAAGCTCAGTTCCTGGAAAAGCAGTGCAAAACCCCATATATACATAAGTGGGGTCAACCTCTTTCATATATTTTATAGTGTTCTCAATAGACCCATATGTTTCGCCAGGGTTACCAACCATAAAATTAGCAACAACATCAAGTTTTGCCTTCTTTGCAATCTTAACAGCTTCCCTTCCCTGTTCAAGTGTGGCCCTTTTACGCAGGTTATCAAGGATTCTTTGGTCACCAGTCTCAAGACCGAACGTGACACTAAAGCACCCAGCCTGTTTCATCTTTTTTGCAAGCTCAAGGTTGAAGTTATCGACTCTAGCATTGGCACACCATGTAAGGTCATAATTTCTCTCCATCAGAAGATCACAGAATTTCATAACATTACTTGGAACAATTGTAAAAATAGAATCCTTGAAAGCAATTTCTTTTACCCCGAGCTCTTTGACAAGATAATCAATCTCTTTTATAGAACGTTCAGGAGACTGTACTCGAAATCGTCTATCATAAACATTAGGAATCTCGCAGTAACTACAGTCATAAGGACAGCCACGAGTTCTAACCATTGCAATGAAAGGCTTTCTAAGAGAATATGGGCTCTGGTATTTTTCAAGAGGCAAAAGGTCATATGCTGGAAAAGGAAGTTCATCAATGTCCTTAAGAAGAGGCATAGGAGACGTCAAGAATATCTTCCCATTATCTCGAAAACCAATACCTTTTACAAGGTGAAGGTCAGATCCTTTATCATAGGCTTCCATAAGCTCTAGCAAGCTTAACTCCCCCTCGCCCCTAAGAACAACATCAACATTTTCATTAGATAAAGCATGGTAAGGAAGTTCTGTAGCGTGTGGTCCACCAATAACAACCTTTATGGAAGGGTTAAACTGTTTAACTAAAGATGCAACAGCAAAAGCATGATAAATAATCGCCGAAGTTGCAGTAAGTGCGACAACATCAGGCTCAAATTTTTTAACTTCAGAAAGGACATCTTCAGTAGTTGCACTGAAAGCACACCCGTCATAAAGCCCCACAGTATAACCTTTAGCGCGCATAAATCCCGCTATTGAAGTAATGCCTAAAGGAGGGTACTTGATCCCTTCCATCAGATCCTGCTCCTTAAGTGGAGGGGGCTGTATGAATAATATTTTCTGAATATCAATCATCTCCTTAACATATTTTCTTGTCTCGTAAAAATTGAAAAACAAGGTCCTGATTCTCTTTAAGCGCATGCACACTCCACGCGCCTGCACGGTCTTGACGTAAAGAGAGCATAAGATCTTTGTCAGGATTCTTTGACTTTATAGTACCAATCTGCTCAAAAGTTAAAAGTAAAATCCATTCTCCATTTTTAGTAGGTTGACCGAATCTCTGGGTAAGAATCTCTTTAGTTGTCTGAAGAACAAAAAGCTCTGAAGGTTTTTCCTTTTTTACTCTTATATCATTCCAATTTAGCGTCTCAAATTTCATAAAAATTCACCCAACACCCCATAGCAAACCTGATAGAGTAAAGACAAGTATTTCCACAAATCAATATTTATAAATATATTGCTTCTAAAAATCATGGTTAATCTTGAGATAGGTTACGCACCTTTAAGCAGGTGATCACTATTAGTAGAACGCATCTAAAGAAGTTTCTTTTCCCGCAACTCAGCAATAAGATTTTTGATGCCTTGCTCAATATCAATGGGATTAAAGTTAGTATCCCTAACAAGTTCTGTTATATCCATCTCTGTACCTTGGCTCAGGTTTCGAACATTCTCTGAAGTAAAGGGGGGCTTAGAAAGTACTCTCTCAAAAACTTTAGCAGTATAATAGCAGAGCCAAACAGGAAAAGAGATTTTTATCTTTTTAACCCCTATCGCTTTAGCAACAACATCAACCAAGTCCCGAAATGGAATCTTATCTTTCCCGCAAAGGGGATATATTTTCCTATAAGTTTGTTTATTGTTAACTGACAGAACAAGCGCCTTAGCAACATCATAGACGCTTACAGGTTGTCGTGTCCATCTTCCATGTCCAACAAGAGGAATAAAAAAAGGAAATTTAGTTACATAGTCAATAACATTCGTAATGCCAACACCATGTACGCCGTAAATAATAGTAGGCCGAAAGATGGTATAGTCAAGAGAACTATCTGTAAAGAGTTTTTCAGCCATGACCTTTGTCTCGCCATAAGGACCCCGTTTATTTTTCAAGACGGCAACCGAACTAGTAAAAATCACTCGTTTAATTTTATAGGCAGTGCAAAGTTCAATAAGGTTCCTTGTTCCAATAAAATTAACCTGATAGTTTACCTCAAAAGATATAATCCGCTGTGCTGCCGCAAGATGAATCACAGCATCAACTCCTTTGAGAGCAGGTCGAAGACTCTCTTTGTCAGTAATGTCTCCCTCAACAACACGCAAAGCATCTTTCCTATCGTAAACAAAAGGAACACCCTTTCTAATAAAGCAAGTTACTTGAAAACCATTAGAAAGAAGCCCATCTAGAACATACTTTCCAACATATCCACCAGCACCAGTAACTAAAATCTTTTTATACATGGCAAATAGGAACCAAGAGATCTGTTTTTAAAGCTAACGTCTTAAAATACTAAAAAACACAGGAAATTCTTGGTAGATTGAAGAAGAACAATGCACAAGACTTATAAACCCTATTTATATGAACAAAGTTTGTTAATATGAAAATAAAATGGTTGCTATTGAGCGCTTTTATTCTTGCGACCATCTTAGTATCTGGCTGTCAGCAAACCCCCACTGGAAGTGCAGTGATGGAATTTGTCTGTAACAAACCATATATTCAAGTAGGAAGTGAGTGTTGTTTAGATAAAAATGGTGATAAAGTTTGCGATAAAGACGAACAAACAGATATAAAAGAAACCGAAGCCAAAAAAAGCATCAATCCAAATCCAGTTCAAGCCTTAACTGTTGAATACTGCACAGGAACCTATTATTTTGATTGCCCTTGGAGTTATATAACTAAAGATGAAGTACAGTTTAAGTTAAGAGCAACAAGGTCTGGAATAGCCATCATTAAAAGAATTGAAATCCCTAATGTACCTTGCACTAAAGAATTTGGAAATATTCCCTTGGAGAAAGGGATGAAGTACGATGAAATAAGACAATTTAATGTTACTTGTAATTTCAAAAAGAATTCTGTGGACTCTGATGTAAAACTATATATAACCCAGTATCCAATAGAAGGTTTCAAAGAGGGTGATACCTCAAAAGAGTGGATGGGATATAAGGAACCTATAGAAATGGTGACTATACTATACATTAGTGGAATGGTTAGATAATATTGTCCTATGAAAACACAGGCATTTTGAATTTTAAGGTGTGCTAAAAAAACAAAAAGTCTTAGTTTCTCCTTCAAGAGAAAACCCGCACGAAGAAATAAGAGGGCAATATTCGTTAAAAGAAATTACAGATACAATACCCTCCTCATCAACGAAAGAAGCAAATTCTGTACATGAACCGGATTCTAACTCCTGACGAAGCACATCAAAACGAACCAATAATTCCTCAGACGCCGCAGGAGAAAACCCTCCGCTAGGGGTGGTAAGGTCGTAACGACTGAAACCAATATAAGAATCGAAAATAAGAGAATTTATGTTGCCAGAATTATGTGGAAAAATAAGATATGTTCCAGAAAGACCAGTTGCTATATCAACAAACTCTTGCTCATAAGGAAGGTAGCTTACATCAGGATTGTTAAGGAAAGTGAATGCAACAACAGCAGATAATATGCTAAAAACAAAGATGCCGATGAAGAAAAACTTATGCAAATCAACCTGAAACTTAGAGGTAACAAGCAACGCAATTATAAGAAGCAAAAAAAGCCCATTATAAGGGTTCACAGGAACTTTGTTAAAATAAGGAACAAAAATAAGGAGACGGGAAATAAGCAAGAAACCAAGAACAAAGAAAGGAAAATAAAATAACAAAAAACGCCCTTTGTCTGAAGAAGAAAGGTAAGAAAAAAGGGAGATAACAAAAAAGGAGACAAGAAGGATTGTATTAAAAGAAACAAGACTATCTAAAGTCAACAGCACACTCAAAGGATTTACGCTGTGGGTTTTGACAGCTGGCGAATCAATATAGCGAGAAAGATCAGAGCAGACAAAAGAGCAAGAAAAAGAATCCTGATTAGACTGCAAAAAGGGGACGAACCAAAAAGAACTCAGGAGAAAGGATATAAGGATAATAAAGCCCAAGAAAGCACGCTCCTTCCATGGTTTAAGAATAAACAAAGGAACAAAAAGAAAACTACCTATAATGGTCTCGTAAGGGTGTGTAAGTATAAGTGCAGCATAAGGAATAATTACCATAAAAGAGAGTTTCGATATCGGCTTATCTTTATGATAGTAAACAAAGAAAAAAAGAAACAATAGCAAAAACCACCCGAGAGCCTCTGGAAATTTTCCAATATTAAAAAACTGGTCAATAAGGAGCGGGCTTCCAAAGAAAAATGAGAAAAAAGCAACCCTTTGAGTTAAAGATAATCGCAATGAGTTGCCGAAAATAGTTATAGCAACAAGGGAGAGTATGTAGATAAATACAAGCGAAAGGTAAACAGATACAAGAAGGTTACTAGTAAAAAAGCTGAAAATGGAAGTAAAGTAAAACCACCCCGGTGGATAGCTTCGAAACAAAGTAAATCCATCGTACCAGTTCGGAACTGACCCAAAAAAACCGTATTCTTGGAAAAAAGAAAGTTGAGCAAGGCGCTGCGTTAAGTCTCCGATTGCAAAAGGAAAGAATTGGGTTATGGGAAAGAGTAAATAAAATTTATAGAAAATAACAATTAGAAAAACAACAGAAGGTAAAAGAAAATACCAGTCAGGAAACCTGCGATAAACTGAATTGGACATAATAAAAAACCGCAAAAATGGGTTTATAATTCTGCCGTTAAAAAGGCTTATAAATCTCCCTTTTCGGAAAAGCATATGCCAAATTGGTTAATCCATCTGGGGCTGCCTTACATTGCAGCAAAGCTTCTAAGGATAAAGAATGTAAGGCTCGTGCTTCTGGGAGCAATCATTCCAGATATTGCAAGATTGGGTGTCCTTATAAGAAAGTTTACATATATTGGACAAGTAAACACCTTTAGTTATCTGGAGCCCTTCCACAGTCCATTCATGTTTCTTCTAATTGCACTGACAATATCCCTATTAAGCAAACAGTCAAAAAAGGCTATGCAGCTTTTAGTATTTGGAGGAGCAACGCACTTTTTCTTGGATGCTTTAGAAAAGAATTTTGGATTCATGAAGTTTTTGTTTTACCCCTTCATTTTGAAAACATTCTCTTTCCAACTATTCTGGCCTGAAAGTAGTATATCAATACTCATTATGGCAGTAAGTACAGTAGCCATCCTTTATGCAATAACAGATAAGAAAAAGATAAGTTATGGATTCAAGACAAAAAATCTAAAGATAGTACTACCCCTAATAATATTCACGTTGCTACTGCCACTTGCAACACAAGCATGGGTAAAGGGGAACCTACCATACATAACTCAGTTTAAAGAAAACAAAGACACACTAGCGTTCTCCTATAGTGATATTATAAGCACAAATCCATTAATAGTAAGGGAGTTGGACTTCACCTATGAGGTTATAACAGACATTCCGCTAAGAGAAGGAGATGTAATTTCAATGCAAGCAGACCTGAAAGATAACAAAGTACACCCAACAAAAGCACACATACATAAAGATATACTTAAGTTTGAAGCATCTATCTTGGCCCTGTTCATATTCGCATTTATATGGTTTACAAGCAAGAAAAAATGAAACGTAAAGGATTTTGGATAGCAATTATAATCATATTAGCACTAGGAATATTCATAAGGCTGGAAAACCCGGAAAACACAACATTTACAGGAGACACAAAGGCCGTAATCCCTGAAGGACTTCTTTGGTATTATCCCCACGATATTTTTCCTGGAATTGCAAGCCAAGGAGAACCACCACTCGGCCACATGGTGATTGGGGCTGGTTGCCTCCTATCTGGAGAAGACTTCTCAGAGGTATCGAAGATAAAACCGATGTTCTATCCAGGAAGAGAAGGTCTAATAGGTCCGCAAGTTGCAAGAGCTGAAGAGTATTGTTACATACCAATATTTGCCTTCGGAATACTACTGCTCATTACCCTTTCTATAATTGCAACAGCACTTCTCAATGAAGTTGGAGCCCTTATAGCCACAACCTTTTTCGCATTTCAGCCATTCATTCTGCAATTTAGCAGACTGATAATGCATGTAGATGTCATACTATGGACTTGGCTTGCCCTTGCAACGCTATTTTTATTAAAAGGATATTTGGAAGAAAAAGGAACAAAAAAAGAAAAAATCTATTTCATCATAGCAGCGATATTTCTTGGACTTGGAGGAGCAACAAAGCTGTCTTTCGGAGCATATTTGCTATTTTTTGCATTGATACTTCTGGACAAATATTGGAGGGAGATAAAGAATGTAATCTCAAGGGTGCTGAAACTAAAAGGAGATTGGAAAATCTCTAAAAAAGAAGTAAAGTTCATAGCTCTCCTTATATTTATGGTAATTCTTTTTACATTAGCATTTCTCTTACCATTTCAACTCAAACCGCAAAATGTAATTGATGTTTATAATACGTACACAAGCCACAGCCAAGATGAAGGAGGACTCGGCTTTAATCTTGGTATTCACAAGTTTATTATAAACCAATTTCTCTATGAAGTAAATATTTTCGATGCCCTGTTATTTTTTCTGGCAATTCCTACACTCTACTGGCTTTTAAAAAAGAAAGACAAAGACAAAAAAGAAAAATTCGTGCTTTATTTCCTTTTGACAACAATTACCACATTTATATTTACAAATGTGTTCCACTTCACAAGAATTGCAATACCCTACCTCTTTCCGATTGTATTTCTAATGGCCATGGTATTTTCTGATAAAGAATACGGAATATTAACAAGATTAAAGATTAAAAACAAAGGGGTAGTTGGAACTATTCTCTTAATAATCTACCTTGCTTTCAGTTTTTGGACAGCTTTCAGTGCTGCCCCGTTTTTTGAGACAAGAAACCCGATATTCTGCAAAGTGAGCAATTTTGGCTGCGATATAAATCTTTACACATATGCTGCTAAGACTACAGGAAACTACCTTAAAGAAAAGCTGAATGATAGCGAAACCTTCATACTCCAAGAGGGACCAATATTTTGGTACGTAAGACCAGAACAAAGTTTAGCAAATTTTCAATTTGACCAGGCATTCAGAAGCCAAACCGGGAGGGAGCCTACGCTAATTGAAAAAATAAACCTCTTTAAACCAGAAAACCGGACAGTAAGGTACCTCCTTGTAAACCCAAGGAAGGTTGAAAGCTTCGAAAAAGAAATAAATCAGATTTTAGAACAATTAGAACCAAATGACAAGATAGTATTAAATGGTCAAGAAGTGCTATTTATATACGATTTGCAGAACCTAAACGTAAAATGAAAGAAAAAATAGTAGTCGTAATACCCGCATATAACGAAGCGAAATATATAGAAAAGGTAGTAAAAAGAGCAAAGGCAGTAGCAGATGAAGTTGTTGTTGTAGACGATCGTTCAAAAGACAATACAGAAGCAGTAGCAAGAAAGGCAGGAGCAATTGTCGTAAGACTTCTTGCAAATATGGGGGCTGGATTCAGCACAAGGATAGGTTGTGACCTTGCTCTAAAAAGGGGAGCAGATATCATAGCAACAATCGATGCAGACGGACAGCACGAACCAGAAGACATACCTAAAATGCTAAGCATCTTAAAAAAAGAAGACTTGGACATAATCTTTGGTTCAAGGCAAAGAGATAAGAACATGCCAATAATAAAAAGAATCGGAAACTGGGGGCTATCAACCCTAACAAAAATGTTGTTTAACATAAACATAAATGATAGTCAGACAGGATTCCATGTCTTCACGAAAAAGGCTTATCCTAGGTTAAGATGGGACTCATCAAGATATGGGGTGGTATCAGAATTTGTAGTGAAGGTAGCAAAAAGTAACTTAAGGTTTATAGAAGTTCCAATAAAAACAATCTATACTGATAAAAAAACAGGAATGAACAAGAAAGATGCTTTAAAGTCAGCAGTAAAAATGGTCAAATGGAGACTTGAAAAATGATAAGGATTAGTCACTTTATTGCAATAATATACAGTATAATCATGCTTATACTTACATATAGGCTTTATAGAAAGAACAAGTTAAATTTCTTAGGGTTAGGGATATGGACTAGCATATGGTTGGCCTTATTTGCAGGAATACTACTCTTTGATAGAATAGAAACGGTAGCTAACATCCTCCTTGGAATGAGGGTAATGGATGTTTTTGTATTTGGAGCCATTCTAATAATATTCATACTACTGTTTTTATTAAACTTTAACATAGTCGAAAACAAAAGAAAAGTCCAAGAGATTATAGAAGAAACAGCACTAAGGGAAGGAACAAAGAAAAAATGAAGACATTAGTAACAGGGGGAGCAGGATTTGTAGGAAGCCACCTTGTAGACAGATTGGCTAATGAAGGACATGAAGTTATCTGTTTCGATAATTTCATAACAGGAAGAAAGGAGAACATAAAAAATAGCAAGATAAAGATTCTGCAGGGAGATGTAAATAATAAAGAAGATGTGCGGGACCTATTTAAAAAACACAGATTTGATAATGTGTTCCATTACGCTGCCCTTGTAGGTGTAAAAAGAACGCTTGAAACACCGCTAGATGTTCTAGGAGATGTCGAGGGAATAAAAAATATACTTGAGGCAGCAAGAAAGCAAGATGTAAAGAAGGTAGTCTTTTCGTCTTCATCTGAAGTATACGGTGACCCTGTAGAGATACCAGAAAAAGAAGACGGCCACTTAAATCCAAAACTACCGTATGCGGTTGTAAAGCTCATAGGAGAAAAGTATCTTGAAGCATACCACAAAAAGTATGGACTAAATACAACTTCATTAAGGTTTTTTAATGTATATGGCCCAAGACAAGACTCAAGCGACTACGGATTCGTTGTTGGGATTTTTATAAAACAGGCCCTAAAGAACCAGCCGCCAACAATCTATGGAGACGGAACACAGACAAGAGACTTCGTCTTTATTGAAGACAATATAAATGCAACACTAAAAACCATGACTTCAAGAGAAAGCAATGGCCAGAGTATAAATATTGGAACTGGAATGCCGATAACAATCTACAATCTGGCGCAAAAAATAATCAAATTATGTGGAAAAAACATAGAACCGGTATTTGTCAATAATCAAAGAGAAGATGTAAGACACCGCTTTCCAGAGATAAAAAAGATGATTGATCTTCTTGATTATAAGCCTATATTTGACCTGGACCGCGGTTTAAAAAAGACAATAGGGTGGTATAAAAAAGAAGGAAAATGAGCATTATACTTGGAATACATGACTCAGCATTTGATTCTGGAGCAGCTGTATCTGTAGACGGAGAGATAAAAGCAGCAATCCATGAGGAAAGAACAAGCAGAATAAAGCACGAAGGCGGGTTTCCTAAAACATCAATCTCGGCAACGCTCAAGGCAGCAAACATAAGCCCTAAAGAAGTGGAAGTAATAGCTGTTGGAAATGTGCACGCAGAAGTACCATTGCAGCTCATGCAAGGATTTACCCAAATATCTCCACTACTCAACCCATTAAAATCAAGAAAAGATTATTTGAAGATTTACTCCTACGAAAAATATATGGATTTCTATAGAAAGCATCTTTGGTTTAGTAAGATAAACTCAAAACTTTCGGGAAAGCTGCTCGAGAATATGTTGAAAAAGGCAGGAATAAATGCAAGACTAGAAAGGGTAGATCACCACCTAAATCACGCAGCCTCGACATTCTATTCAAGCGGATTCAACAAATGTCTCATAATAACCGCCGATGCAAGAGGAGATGGCATCTCAACAACAGTAAATATTGGTACGATAAAAGATGGGATAAAAAGAATAGCAGCAACAAAGCAGGAAAACTCGATAGGACATTTCTACGGATGCATAACAGAATGTTTGGATTTCAAATACGGGGATGGAGAAGGAAAAACAGAAGCCCTTGCAGCATACGGAAAAGAATCTCCTATATATCAAAAACTTAAAAAATATATCAAGGTAAAAGACCTTAAAATAGAAGCGAATATGTATCCTTACCAAAGGCTGTTTAGTACGGTAATAGCAAACAAACTACAAGGTTCAAAAAAGGAAGACGTGGCTTATGCAGTGCAGAGGATTCTTGAAGAGACATACGAAAGTTTAGTAAGAAATGCCATAAAACACACAGGAATAAAAAATGTTGCTCTAGCAGGAGGCCTGTTTCTAAATGTTAAACTCAATCAGAGAATATTGCAAATCCCTGAAGTAAAGGACATTCATATTCACCCCGCAGCAGGGGATGGAGGGATTCCAACAGGAGCCGCACTAAACATAGCTGCAAGGCAAAAAAAAATAAAACCAAGAAGATGGAAGAGTGCATATCTTGGAAATGAATATAGAAACGAACAAATAAAGCAAAGTCTGGAAAAGACAAAATACAAGTTTGAATACATTGAAGATATAGCGGGATACGTTGGAGAAGAAATACTGCCAAAAGGGCATATCATTGGATGGTTCCAAGGAAGAATGGAATATGGACCACGAGCCTTAGGAAACAGAAGCATCCTGATAACTCCAAAAGATGAAAAATCCCCAGAAAAGTTAAGAGCAACAATAAAAAAAAGACCAGCATTCCAGCCATTTTGCCCAAGTATAGTAAAAGAATCTCAGAAAAAGTATGTAAAAAATCCAAAAAGAGTGGAAACACCATTCATGATTCTTACCTTAGATGCAACAGAGAAAATGAAAGAGGAAGCTCCAGCAGTTGTATTCAAAGACATGAGTGTAAGAGTACAGACTGTAGAAAAGCAGGTAAATCCGTTATATCATAGGGTAATAAAGTCGTTTGGGAAAAAAACAGGGACACCGATACTTCTTAACACTTCATTCAACAGATCTGGCCAAGCAATAGTATACACCCCAGAACAGGCAATCTACGATATAAAGGCAGGACAGCTGGATTTTCTTATAATGGGGAACTATCTTGTTCATGGAAAAAGAAAATAATCATTTCCTATCGGTGGATGTTGAAGATTGGTATCACTCAGAATACCTTAGACATTTCGCAAAAGAGAAGGTTCCAAGGATAGAAAAGACAATCCCGCTGCTGCTTGACATCCTAAGAAAACACAATACAACAATAACTTTTTTTACATTAGGAGACATAGCAGATAAGCACCCAGATGTAGTAAAAGAAATAAGTGCAAATGGGCACGAAGTAGCCTCTCACTGCTATTCCCATACTCCACTATGGAACCTAAACAGAAAAACATTTGAAGAAGAACTAAGAAGAACTGAAAAAGCATTAAGAAAAGCAACAGGAAAGAAAGTTATTGGTTTTAGGGCTCCATATTATTCAATAGCAAAAGAGCAGTCCTGGGCAATAGAGATCCTAAGAAAAAGAAATTACTGCTACGACTCAAGCATATTCCCTATGAAAACACCCCTCTATGGCGCCCCTGGAGCACCGCTAGAACCATATAAACCATCAAAAGATAATATCTACATTCACAATGAAAAAGAGAAACTAAGAGAATACCCTATCTCTGTTTTAAGGATAGGAAAGATAAATATTCCCCTTGCAGGAGGGTTTTATCTTCGGGCCTTCCCATACATCCTAACAAAAAGTATGATAAAACTCCTGCAAAAACAAAAAAGATCAATAAATATGATTATCCACCCGTGGGAAATAGACCGCAACATACCAAGATTGGATGTACCGCTAAAAAATAGGTTAATAAGCTACTATGGTATAAGAAAGAACCTTCAAAAATTTGAAAATCTTATAAAAACCCTTAAATTTAAATCATTTAAAGAGGATATAAAAGAAAATGGAATTTCAAAAGGCAATCAAAAAACATAAGACAAAGATCTTGTTAGGTATACTTCTTCTGGCCTTAGTATTAAGAATAAAATACAACGGAGTGAATGAAGCAGTCTGGTGGGATGAAGCAGAGTACCTTGCAGCAGCAAAAGGATGGGTTTTTGGCATACCTTACAATCTTGGCTCACAAAGGCAACCAATTCTCCCCATCCTGGTAAGCCTCTTCTATATGTTAGGAATAGTAAATTTGAATGTAATAAAATTCCTTGTAATAGCCCTCCCGTCAGTAGCAATAGTCTGGTTAACATATTTATTAGGAAAGGAACTCTACGATGAATCCATAGGACTTATAGGTGCATTCTTTATGAGTGTATTTTGGCTTCTGCTGTTCTGGACAGCCAGGTTCGCAACAGATGTACTTGGTGTAGCGTTAGGACTAGCGGCTTTCTACTTCTTTTGGAAAGGATATGTCAAAGAAAAAAAGAAAGGATATCTTACCCTTACAATAATATTCCTTACACTCGGAGCTCTGACGAGGATAGGCAACCTTATGTTTCTCACGGTCATAGCAGGATATTTGTTACTGACAGACAAGCTAGCATTCCTTAAGAAAAAAGAGTTTTGGATAGGGTCTGTAATTGCAGCACTTATCATAGCACCATATATTATATGGTCAAGCATAGCACATGGAAGAGCCCTCGCATTCTTCAAAGGATATGTTGGGGGAGGAGCAGCAGAAGCAAAACTAGCAAAACCACTAGCATTTTTTGTTCTAGAATATTTTAAGCTATACCCAATGCAGTTCTTATTCGTGTTCTTCATTGGAGGAATGCTGACTATGGTTGGGGTTGTGTTGGCGTTTGATAAGATAATTACGAGAAAAGAAAAAAGGTTTGATGCAGACCTCTTTCTGATTTTAATGATGGCACTGCCAACAGCATACCTAGTATTCTACGAAAGAAACGGAGAACCGAGGTGGCTCATGATAATGGCACCAGCGATATTTTTCATAGTGGGAAAAGCCCTGCTCTGGATAAAAAACCAGGCAGAAAAAAGAATACATTTCTACGGAAAAACATTGGGTGTGGTTGCTATCCTTATTGTCTTAGCAATAGGTGGATACGCACAAGTTAGAGAGGCTGGTCAAATAATTGAATCAAGAAAAACAAGTTTTGCACCAGTTAAAGAAGCAGCGTTATGGATGAAAAATAATACCAATCAAGACGAAGTGATAATAAACAGTGCTGTACCGCAAAATAGTTTCTATTCTGAAAGAAAAACTCTCGGTTATCCAAGAACAGAAGAGCAGTTTGAAGAACTCATAAAAGAAGAAAAGCCAAGGTATATGGTGCTCTCCATCTTTGAACGCTCAGCAGAGTATGCATATTCATATCCGCAAAGAAATCAGGGGAAGTTAAAGCCAGTCAGAGTCTATAGCCAACCCCAAGATGAGCAACCAATACTAATCATATATGAGTTTAAATATCAAGATTCTTAGAAAGAAAAAAGAGACTTAAGACCTTCTAAGCGGATTTTAACATCATCAACAGAGCGGATTTTAGTAACTTCACGTGCAATAAAGCTTGGACGCAGGTAGAAAGAACGCCATGCCTTTCTCTGAAGTGCTTTAAGTTCGGCCCCATTCATCCCGTTAGGAACATAAATTGGGTTCTCATCACCAAACTGGTTAAGTCTCCCCCATTCATCCTCAACAGCATTAAATGTGCCATGCTCCTCACACATCTCCCGAAGGTCAGTGCCTGGATATGGAGTAGCGAGGTAAAATTGAGCATAATCAAGACCAAGAGATTTAGCAAAAGAAATAGTTTGCAATGCTTTTTCTTTCGTCTCTCCAGGAATGCCAAACATAAAAAACCCATCAACTTGAATTCCAACTTGGCGGCACATTCTAACGCATGTCCGGACTTGGTCAAGAGTGATATCTTTATGAAGAATGTCTAAAAGATCTTGATTGCCGCTTTCAATGCCAATCATAAAGCGCCAGCAGCCTGCCCTCTTCATCCATTCAAGAGTTTCTAGTTTGATATTATCAGCACGACCGAGACAACTAAAAGTAATATCGACCCCTTCACTAATAAGAAGCTGACAGATTTCTTTAACACGCTCTTGGCTAAGAGTAAACATATCATCACGTATGAAAATATCATTTATGCCATATTTAGATACAAGTTCTTTTATCTCATCGACAACATATCTGGCACTATGCATCCTATACTGTTTTTGGAATTTACCAATAAGGCAGAAAGTACAACGATAAGGACAACCGCGAGAAGTCATAATACTTGCACCAGGTAAACGCTTATGCTCTTTAGGACTCGGCCTATATTTAGAAAAATCAAAAAGATGGCGGGCAGGAAATGGAATATCATCTAGCTTATAAACCAAAGGCCTGTCAGCATTTTCAATAACCTCAGACCCACTACGAAAAGCAATACCAAGGACCCCGTCAAGAGACCTTCCAGAAGCATAGCAATCAACAACTTCAAGAAAAGTAAATTCAGCTTCACCTTTTGTCACAGCATCAAACTGCGAAATATGATCAAGGATTTTAGATGGAGAAATAAGACGTGCATGTGGACCACCAAAAACAAGAGGGAGATTTGGGTAGTGTCTTTTCAAAAATAAAGCAACTTCTTTGACTTGCTGTATGTTCACAGTAAGACCAGTAAGACCGACAAGACCTGGTTTGAATGATGAAATGGTTCGCTCTAAGGTATGGTAAAAGTTCTGTTCAACCTGACCGTCAACAAAGTTCACAGTGTGCCCTGTTCGCTCAAGAACAGCACCAATATAACCAATACCAAGTGGAACGTCTGAATACTCTTTAAAACTACTTGAGTAAGGAGCACGCACTAGAAGAATGTTCATATTGCCTTTTGCTGTGTAGGACCAGAGGACCAGGAAAAATCACGCAGATGACCAAACACGGCTTTAACCCCCTTAAGCGTGTATCTCACATCCTCAATAGAGCGTATTTTGGCAAGATGACGAACAATGTATTCTGGGTTTAGAAAGATATGGTAAATTTTGTTACAAAGGGCCATAACTTCATCAGGTGTCATATCTTGGGTCTTAAACACAGGTTCACGCATATCAAACCGCTCATAAGCAGTAGGGTCATCAAAAAGAAGCCACTTTTTATCAAGAGCCTCAGCATATAGAGGAGTCCCAGGATAAGGAATAACAACTGTTGATTGAAGAACATCTGCATAGCCCTTAACCATAAGACGTTTTGCAAGACGATAAGTCTTAAGAGCATCTGATTTTGTTTCCCAAGGATACCCGACCATCATAGTAAGGTGAACAGTAAGACCGGCCTGTTTGGCAAGATGACAACTCTCTTCAATACCCAGAACATCAGTACCTTTATCAAGTTTATCAATTGTCTTTTGAGAAGCAGATTCAAGACCGTACTTCAAAAGGCGAAACCCAGCTTTTTTCATTAACTTGTACTCTTCTGCATTGACAGCACCGAAACGCATATTGCAAGAATACATAACTTTTTTATTGTAACCGCTTTCAATCATAAGTTTACAGAAACGCCTCAACCAAAGACCAACAGTTATTGTACCTGCATCATCAAAAATTTCTTTAACCCCACACTCATCAACAAGGTACTTTACCTCCTCTAAAACGTTTTCTGGACTACGGGCACGGTAAGTTCCCTTCGGATAAAGAGTATGGTCCCAAACACAAAAGGTACATTTACCCCACCAGCAGTCTCGACCACTCATAATATAAGCAAGGGGTCTGCCGATTAGATTAAACTCCTTTTGATAAAGATCATTTCTGGTAAAAACCCTATCAATAATGGGGGCATCATCAAGTTTGCCCTTAAATGAATAACGACCATTCTCTACAATCTTACCAGACTTACGATACCAAACACCCTTCGGTATTGGTTCATTCTTTCGTAAAGCCTCACAAAGTTCAAGAAAAGCAAAATCATAATAGCCTCCATTAATAAGGTAATCAACAGGGCAAGCATCCATCGTCTCTCGAGGAAAAGCACTGACATGATCTCCGCAAATTGCAATTAATAGGGATGGAAAACGTTTCTTCAAATCAGAAATAAACTGCCAGTGTTTCTTTATAACGGGTGTCTTGGTCTCAAAGAGAAAAAGGTCAAGTTTTTCACTTTCAAGAAAGCGGTAAAATTCATCAGATCCAACCCCTTCTGCAATGGCATCTTTCCAAAATATTTTATAATTCTTATCCTTAAGCATGGTGGCAGCCGTGGCAAGAGCAACAGGGAAGAGGAATGTAGGATTATTAAAATACTGAAACTGGCGGTTTTGAGAAAGAAGAGGGGTGCCTTTAGAATCCTCAGTAGGTGGATAGCCAACAAGAATCTTCATAGGAAAATGCTGATAAACAGATATATAAATATTTGTATAGGGGAGAAAGTATGGCGAGGTCAATCAAGAAAAATAAATGGAATATATAATAGCAAATATAGCCTATGTAAGCATTATTTTCCTAGGATACGTTTTAGGAATTTGGATAGCACATTTTCTAAGAAAAAAAATAAGCCGATATGATAAATATCTAAGAGCATCTATAGGCGTCATCTTTATATTGGTCATAGCAGCAGTCATAACAATAACAAAACTGGAAGTATTATGGTTCATTATTGGACTGTTAATCGGTTCAATAGTGGCAAAAAAAGCGGCAACTTATTTCTATCTTGGTGTAGCATATGCATTTGCAATAAACACAAATAAAGAAGTAATAGTAACAAGCCTCGTATTCTTAAGGGGAATTGGTAGTGGTGCAAGAGAGGCAATAAAACAGAAATTCAAAAAGAAAGCACTAATAAGACTCATTGGAAAATACCTACTTCACTTTCTTGTAGGGTTTGCAGTCGTTATGATTGGAATAAATGAGTCAGTCTTAAGTGGGGTCATAGTTAGCGGGTTAATAGTGAAGATATTAAAAAATAGGTAATTAATGCCGTCTTTCTTTTAAGATATCTCTTTTATCTGAAAGAAAGGGGAGATATAATGAAAAAAAGGTTACAAGAAATCCCAAACCGTAACTAAAGTGGATAAGAAAATAGAAGAAAGGGAGTAAAAAGAAAAGAATAATCTTCCTATGGATAGCCATCTCATAAAGAGAAGACAAGAAGCAAAGAAAAGCGTAAAGAAGCAAAACAGTAAGACCTAAGGGAAATAAAAAAACAAGAAAAGGAATAGAAAATATATAAACAGCAAAAATTGGAGGTGCTAAAAATACAGGATTAAACCTTGTTCCAAGAATGTGCTCCTTAAGAAGACGGGCGCGACCATATAAATAGAATTGCCGAAAAAGTAATTTTGGTGTTGGCCTGCGTTTGTGATAAATTTTTATATCTGGAGAGTAAGCAAGACAAAATCCTTTCAATTTTGCGCGAGCGAGAAATTCTGGGTCCTCACCAGGGAAAATACGCTCATCAAAACCACCAATCTTTTCAAAAGATGTTTTCCGGACGAAAAGGTTTGCTGAAGTCATGTCAAATTCACTAGCATCAAGAGTCTCAGGGCATACCTTATAGCGATGACTCATTGTATATGAGGCAAAAAATGAAGATATTGCATAGCCCCCTATGATCCCAAAAAAACCATCTTGTGGTGGTGTCAGCTGCGGCCCACCAACAAGGTCAACATCTGGATGAAGATTTAAAAAATTAGCTGCATTATCTAAAAAAGAAGTATCAACAAAAGCATCATCATCTAGAAATATGAGAATCTTTCCTCTAGCTTTTAAGGCCCCGCGATTCCGATTCATGGAGGGATTTGTACCTTCTTCAACAATAATTTCATAATCGGATTTTGGAAATTGGCAATTGGAAATAGAATTTATAACCTCTGCATTCCTGCCCGGACCAACAGGAATAATAATAGAGAATAACGGTTTCATGTAAGCCTCCTGTGAAGTTTAAGGCTATCGGGGAGTTTATCATAAATGTATATGAGGAATTTTAAAGGAGAGTATAGAAGACGTAAGCGGATTGTAGAGAAGAACATCTCAAGACTAACACGCCTCAGCCGAAGTTTTGATTGACCAATATCCTCCCAGGTTGTAGGAACCTCCTTAATGCTAAAACCATTCCGGAGAAGTAAGTAGAGAAGGTTAATATCAAACCCCCAACGACTGATTCCAAGTTCAGGCAGAACGCGTAAGATAGCTGCACGACGAAAAACCTTACACCCGCACTGGGTATCACGAATCTTAATCGGAAAAAGAGAACGAACAAAGGTATTAAAAACGCGACTTGCTAAACGCCGAGAGAAATCTTGTCTCTTTTTTATAATTGCCCCGGAGACCAATCTTGAAGCAACAACACCATCATAATCTTTCAGGAAGGGAATAAGAGTATCAAAAGCCTGAGGAAGGGAAGCAAGGTCTGCATCTACAAAACCTAAATAGTTTCCTTTAGCAATGCGAAACCCTTCAACAATTGCCCCACCCTTTCCTATTGGATCTGGAATATCCAAATAGCATATTTGAGGGAACTTTTTGATACATTCTTGCACAACACGGAGGGTATTATCATTACAGTTATTAAGAACAACAATTATTTCAAAAGAGGTGTTAAAGCGTTTGGAGAAATAAGAACCGTAGCCAAGAAGGGTGTCCCTAATACGCCTTTCTTCGTTTCGTGCAGGAATTATTATTGAAAGGTGTTTGGTCATTTTCTAATAAGTGTAATTATAAAAAGTACCAGGAACAAAAGGGCGGTAAAGCTAGTTAAAAGATAAACAATTTGCGATAGGCTTTGATGGAATGAAACCAAGAGAACAACCTCGGCAAGATTAAATGGAATAAGAATCAAAAGAAAACGATACCTGTGCAGGGATATGCGATAGAAAGATAGAACATAGACAAGGGAAAAAAAGGTCATAAATAGACCGAAAAATCCAAGTATAGGGGTGATCCTCAAGAAAGCTTCACCGAAAAACAGGCGAACAACAAAAGAGGGGAAGAGAAAATAAAAAAAGGTAACACCAAATCCGAAAATACCAATAAGGATTAATGACCTAAACAAGATAGGGCGGGAAAGACGGGAACTATTCTGCAATGCTGATACTTTTGGGAACATAACAAGGCTGATGGAGATTGATCCGAAAAAGATAACCTTCCCTAATATAGCAAGTGCAGAGTAAAAACCAGCATCAACAGAATCAAAGTAATGCTTAACAAGAAGAACATCAATGGTGTAAAAAGCAGTTAAACTAAAGAGCATTAAAAAAACAGGAAGAGAGTAGCGGTAAATGCTGCGTGTGGAAGTTGGAATCTTCTTGAGCTTAAAAAGGAACCGAAAAGCTGGGAATGAAACAAGGAATGGGAATATATAAGAAGCAGTGAAAGCAAAAAATGCGCCACTAACTCCAAGACCCGCTGATAGAAAAATGAGAACAAGGATAAGTTTAGAAACACCTTCAAGGACATAATTCACTCCAAGCGCCTTAAAATTTAGAAGACCCTGTAGTGCACCGCGGGTTACAGGCAGAAAAAATGAAAAGAATACAACACTGGATAGTGCAAGAAAAGGAAGAAAAGAAGGAATCTTTAGAAAATCTTGTAAGAAAGGTATAATAATGAAAAAAAGAATTACAGTTATAGATGCGTATAGAAGCATTCGTAAAAATCCCCTTTTAAGTAAATAAGATATCTCTCCGAATTTACCTTCTGAACGAAGGCCAGATACAAAATGGGAGAATGTAGTCTGGATGGTATTGAATGGAACTATAAGAAAGTATATCAAAGAAAACAAAGTGCCAAAAACCCCATAATCAGCAGGACCAAGTGATCGTCCTATAACAAAGTGATAAAGATAACTAAGAAAGTTTAAGGCAGTTATGGACGAGAAGAGAAGAAGATTATCCTTAAGAAAAGAAACATCACCAATAAAATAATTGTAAACTCGTCTCAAAAACATCATATCACCCAAATAAGACTGGAGAAAACAATTTCAATAAAAATAATGGAATAAGTGATTTGCCTTTCAGTAAATCTTCCAGTCCTGGTAAAAAAATGAGGTATTGAACAAACTTTATCTGAATGGGTATGGATCCTTCCATCCTTAAAGAAACCATAGCTAGCAGCCTTAAACTTACTGCGCGCCTTCAGTAGTGCTTCAAAAAAGAAGGGTATTGAAACAATGAAAACTGCCCGCTCTATATTGCCCAAAATAGCAAGAGTAGCAAGAGTAGCACCAAGGAGGTATGTTAATGAATCTCCCGGTAAAATCTTTGCAGGATATTTGTTAAAATAAAAAAAGGCAGCAAGAGGTGCAAAAACACTTAAAGCGATAAGGGCAGCAAGAAAACGGTCATTGGCAAAAGCATAAAGACCAAGCATGCCTATAGATACAAGTCCAAGACCAGCCTCAAGACCGTTAAAACCAGCAAGCATATTTACCATATTAGCGGCAACAACAACGATGACAGGAACTAGGACCAGAGGATAAAATGGACCAAAACGAAGATCGCCTATGAAAGGCAGGTTAATGGTAGTAAATCCTGCATTCACAACCATAAGTGGAATTGCGGCAAATAAGGTAAGAAGGGGTTTTTGTAATTGGCTAAGACCGTAAGAGGCACTCTTATCTCCACGAATCAAAAGGTCATCAATAAACCCAATGAGGCTAACAAGAAGAATTGATGTAATAGCTGCAAAAAGGAGCGTAAGGTCACGCCCACTAAAGGAGAATCCTGTAATGTGTGGAAGAAAGGTGCTGTTGAAAATAAAAAACATGACAGCAACAATAAATCCGACAATAACAACAACCCCCCCGGAAAGAGGAACGAGTGGAGTGCCCAGCTTGTTCTGGTCCTTAACAACAAGGCCAATACGGCAAAGATAGCGGATAAACCTAGGAAGAGACAAAAAAGTAACTAAAAAACCGAGAAATGCGCTCAATATAGGCACAATCGCTGCCATGGCAAGAGTACCCTAAAGCAACATATATAAACGTTTGTAAAACATAATAAGACAAAAACTTTAAAAAAGGACGGAACTTCAAATACAGGAGAGGGGTGGAGAGGATATGGCGGATATAGTTCTTGTAAAACCAAGCGTTGGATGGTATGACACAATAAAAAGCCATCTTGATGTGCCTCTTGGAATTCTAGGAGCCGCCACACTTGTAAACCAAGAATATGAAGTAAAAATAATTGATCAGCAACTTGACCAAGAATGGAAAAAACATATCAGGCAGGAACTTAATCAAAATCCCTTGCTTGTCGGCATGGGGGCAATGACAGGCGAACAACTGAGGCACGCTATTGAGATAGCAGAATTTGTAAGGCAAGAAGAAAAGAAGATGCCCATAGTGTGGGGAGGAATACACCCTACCCTTATGCCAGAGCAAACAATAAAAGATGCAAGAGTCGATTATGTTGTAAAAGGAGAGGGAGAGGTAACAATAAAAGAACTTGCAAAATCACTTGAAAAAGGAAAATCAATAGATACAGTTCAAGGAATATACTATAAAGATAACGGATTCATCAAGTCAACCCCTCAAAGGCCATATGCAGATATGAACGAACTCCCAATAATGCCGTTTGAACTTCTTGACATGGAAAAATATCTTCCAAAAAACTTTGGGATGAAGTCAATTATTCTTGAAAGCTCACGCGGTTGTCCATTTAGATGTACATTTTGTCGAAATACAACAAGCTACTTTAGAAGATGGGGGGCACTCAGGCCAGAAAAAGTAATAGAGCTCATGCAACATGTAAAAGAAAAGTATGGTGTGAAAGCTGTTCACTTCCAAGATGAAAACTTCTTTACAGACATCAATAGAGCAAAAGAAACTGTAGGGCTAATAAAGACAGAACTACCAGATATGCAATGGTTGGTAAACAGCCTCAGGATTGATACTCTTGACAGGATGGATAGAGATTTTCTAAGGTTGATAGATGATAGCAATTGCATACAACTAAAAATAGGTGTAGAGTCTGGTTCGCCAAGAATTCTCAAAATGATCAAAAAGGATATCACAGTAGAGCAGGTCATAAGGGTAAACAGGAAATTAGCAGACTTCAAGACATCACCACTTTACAATTTTATGTGTGCCTTTCCGCACGAAACTGTAGAGGATATAAGGAAAACTGTAAACTTGATATTCAAATTATACCATGACAATAAAAAAGCAAAATCCTCCGCAATTAACATTTACACGCCATACCCTGGAACAGAGTTGTATGATGAGACAATAAAGATGGGTTTCAAAGAACCCGAAACACTTGATGAGTGGAGCCAATATTCTTTTGAAAAGACAGAGCCAGTGTGGTTACCAAAAGAACAACAAAGGTTGGTAAAATCGTTGTTCTTCAGCTCGCTGTTTATGACAGGTTACGATGAGGAATTTATAAACTCCCCATTTATAAAACTCGGGATAAAATTATATCAACCTATCGCAAAATTTAGAACAAAAAATATGTTTTTTAAAGGGATGATAGAGCCGAAAATAAAAGAAATGGTTGTCAGAAATTATGAGTAATTGTCTTCTTAGTACAATAAGCCTTGAGGTGTATAGCCTTAAAGTTAAAAACGCGGGATAAAAAATCAAGAGTGATGAAACCAAACTGCAAAATACGATAAAAGACACCCATTTGATTGAATATGGTTTCTGGATATTCAATGTAAGAGTGGGTATGAAGGACAGTAAATCCTGCCTGCTCAAGAAGACGTTTAAGTAGGTGTGGAGAAAACTCATAAAGGTGGTAAGGCATGTCTAACTTCAGTTTATTTAATTTCAAGACTGTAAGGGCAGCCCCCTTATTTTTAGATTGAAAAAAAGACAAGAATTTTGTAATAGAGCGGGCAGTATAAAATAGAAATGAGTTAACGTAAATAGGAACCCCTACAACAAATATCCCATCATCCTTCAGTAGATCATAAACCCTCTTCACAAAAGCAGAAGGGCCTTCAACATGTTCAAGAACATTGCCAGCATGAATAACATCAAAAGAATGAAGCGGCAAGTCTGCATCAAAAATCTCACCTGTATAAACGGGAAGTCCCAAATGCCCACGCGCATACGAAGAGGCCCATTCTGAAATATCAATACCCTCAGGCGACCAGCCCCTTTCTCTTGCCATATCTAAAAAATATCCACCAGCACACCCAATATCAAGAAGCTTTCCAATAGGCCTTTTAAACCTAGATAGGGTACTGAAAATTTTACTGTATTCCCTCTCATAACGCTCACGGTCCTCAAGATAACCTCGCTCACGCATACCACTCACTTTATTTCCTTCAAAGTAATCACGGGAGTACATTTGTTCCCGTTGACGTTTTGATGGAAGAGGATCAACAAATACAATACCGCACTCATTGCAGCGAACAAGATCAAAAAATAATTTGTCAATAAGATACATTTGCTTAAAAAATACTGAAAAGTCATTAGAACTGCAGATAGCGCACTGACGTTTAGACGAGTTTATGGTCATATAAATTTCCTCGACTTAAAAAGGCGGAAAAGTAAGATAGTAAAAAAACCCCTTAAAATAACTTTGTAATTCAAAGAAGAATTACCCTTTCGGCGATCTTCAAAAACAATTGGAATCTCACCCATAGATGCACCTTTTTTGAAAAGAAGATACAAAAGAATATACCCTTCACTGACATAAGTCTGATCAAGAGAGGCCAAACCATCTAGGTCAATAGAGCGAAAGACAGAAAGTCGAAAACAACGGTAACCAGAAGTACAGTCATGAATCGGTATATGAAGCAAAACACGAATATAGATATTGGCTAGTCTGGTGAAAAGATGTCTAAAAACACCGTCTCGTAAATCCGCTCCTCCTGCAACAAAGCGCGAGCCCAAAAGAACATCATAAGAAGGGATAATATGTAAAAAGTCAGGAATGTATTTCACCTGATGGGAAAAATCAGCATCCATTTCAATAAGATATTCAGCTCCCTGATTCATTGCCCAATGAATCCCAGCTACCCCTGCAGAACCTCGCCCTCGTTCATTTATACGGCGAAGAATATGAACATGAGAATTCTCATTTGAAATTTTCTCAACAACCTCCCAAGTGCCATCTGGAGAATCGTCATCAACTACAAGGATATGGATATCTTCATGTTCCCAAGGAGTAGAAGAAAGAATCTCCTCAATAAGAAGACCGATATTCTCTCGTTCATTATATGTTGGAATGAAAATGACGGTCTTCATAGCAGAAATAGCACAAAAATGTCCTTTTATAAGATTACCTAAAAAGAAGCATAAAACAAGCAGGCTTGCCCTCTACGTCCAACAAGTTCAAAGAAAACAAAAAGTGAAGCATCCTCGCACTTATCATCATAAGCAATAAAATAATGGGTCTCAAAGTGCTCTAAAAGTGTGTAAAAACTCTTATAATTCCCAGACCGAAAATAAGTGCTCAAAGAGTCAAGGTCTTCCCTGTAAGAAAGAGGAACAGATTGAGGAGACCAACCACCAGGGGTACTTAAATTAAGGTAAATCGGAGCATAAGAATAGTAAGCCTTAGAGTAAGAAGTTGGTTTACTAACCGTAGTGAACATGACAAAACGCCCGTCAACTTCTTCAAGAAGTAAGAGTGTATCATGCTCTAATTGTGTATGTTTCGAGAATAAAGGGGTATAATAAAAGGAAAATACAACAGAAAAAACAGCAAGAAGCGTAAAAAAGATAGGAAAAAAACGGCGAAAAAACAAGGGGTAAAAATCGACTTTGATGTTAAAAAGAAGGTAAAGCGAAAAGAAGAGGAAAAAAAGGGTATAGGTATCAGGAAAAATTTGCTGCAGACCGGGAATAAAAAATACAAGCCTTGACAAGAAAAGAAAAGCAATAAAAAGAACAGGAGAGAAAAATAAAAGTTCATGATAAGAGAATCTTTTTTGCTTCCAGTAAGAATAAAATAGTAAAAGGAAACTTAAAGCAAAAACAGCCCAGACAAGATTCAAAAAGAGCCAACCACCTGAAAAGAAGAATAGGCTGTCTGTATTCAGATGATAAGTACTAAGAATGCTGCCCTTTGAGATATTCAAAAGATAAGGCACAAACCAGAAAGAACTAAAAATAAAAGAGACAAATCCAAGAAGAATAAGCACTATTTTCTCACGCATTGGTTTTGTAAGTAAAAAAGAAAGCAAAACAAACCCAAAGAGGATAAGCACGGTTGGATGTGACAGCAAAAGCAGAGTAAATAAAGGAATAAAAAGTAAAATGTAACGGTCAAATGAGCGACCCCTATAATAAAACAGTAATAAAGAAAGAGATAGGAACAGGAACCAAGAGAAAAATTCAACAGTTCTACCCAAACGAATAAAGTTTCCAATTGAGAGAGGGTTTGCAAAAAAAACAAGGAAAAACAAACTAGCTTCTGTTCTGGAAAGACCAAAAGTTTTTCTGAAAATGATTAGAGACAAAAAAGCAAGAAGATAAACTAAGATTAAAGCCATATACCAAGCGTATTGGACATTAGAAGTTAACCAATAAAGTGGAAGGGCAAAATAGAACCAACCAGGATAATAGAACTGAAAAAGCTGGAAACTGCCATTATACCAGTGAGGAATAATTGCATGAAAGCCGTATTCTGCAAGAAAATAAAGTTGAGCCATGACGCTTGAAAGGTCGTTGCTGTAGTCAAGTGGAAAAAAGAAAAGGACAGCAGACTGGTCATAAAGACGGTAAAGAAGGTAACTAGCAAAAATAAGAATAGGAAATAATATCCATACCCCCTCAAGAATATTATTTTTAGCTCTCATAACCTATCACACTCACCTAAGTGGAATATCAACGCGAGGGTCAGGAAGTGCGGTACCATAAAATTCAGGAGGAACAAAAAGATCGTCTGGATAAGAAAGCTCCCAAATCTTCAAAGAACCAATAAGAAAGCTCCCTCCCCCATTTCGAACAAAAATAGCAAGTGGATTGCGATCGCTGTCATCATAAACCTTCTTAAAATGCTCAAGCTCTTCATCAAACAGGAATAGGCGGGAGAAAAGAGTATCGGCAACCCTCGGAGGAAGATAGAGCGCGGCACCAATGGGATTAACCTGATTAGATTCTAGTATAGTTGGTATAAGGCGCAGACAGCCGTTTAAAGGAGCATCTTGAAAGTGCTGTAAGTTACCCTCAAAGTAAACACAGCCAAGAGGAACTGTCGCTGTACGGGACTGGTAACTTATAATAGCCTGAGGCTGGTCAATCCCGACAACGGTGTTGTTCTCAATTCGCAGTGGAAGAAAAAATCCAGCAATTCCAGCAGAGCCAGCAGGATATACAACCCCATTATAAACTAAAGGATCATCTAGAGGTGTGGAACCCTGATAAATATAAGCAAAACCATCCCGGGTTTCTTGGGGTTGCGGATTTTGTGTAAAAGTATTGATAAATGCGTATCGGTCGTAATTCACATCTGAGCCAATGGAAGAAAAGGCTCCATATTTGTTAATCTCATCTTTAATGATAAGTGCATGCGTAACATTATTGGCCCTGAAAAGTTGAAGAGCTTCGGTCTCGCTCTTCGCAGTAAGAAAATGCCTTCCCATAAAATAATTAATAGCTCCTCTTGAATTTCCACCATCACTTAAAGTAGCCCTCTGGCCGCCAAACTGGACAAGATAACCATAATCCCACCAGTGGGCAAAAACAGCATCTGGAGGGGTATTTTCGCGGATCCATTCTCCAGCACGTTGCCATTGCTGAGAGTAAGTTGGACCAGCACCACCCGCTTGCGCACGAGAGATAGCGTAGAACTCAACAAGGATACCATTCTGGCTAATAAATGGAACATTCGAAAGAGGGCTAATTGAGCGAATAGAACTGCCAAAAGGCCAAAAAAGTAGGAGAACGATAAGCACAATAAAACCAAGAGCGAAATAAACCTTCTTGACATCAGCATGAACATAATTAAGAACAAAGTATGAAAAAAGAGAGCCCAAAACAAGGCTACCTAAAAGAGCATAAAATGTACCTCCTGAAGAATGAGTAAGGCGGAAAAAACCAAGAAATAGCCAAGTAGAAAAGAAAATGGAGCTAAAAATAAATTTATAATCCCGTAAACGATTAGAAAAATCATAAGAAGAAATAATAAAGAAAGAAGCAAGAATAGTAACAACAGGAGTAAAAACAAATATAAGACGGATAGCAGAGCGGGCAGCTATAATCATAAAGAAAGCAAAAATAAGAGCGAATATATAGTTTCTATTTGTTTTCTGAATGGTCCGATAGTGGGTTCTATCTTTTGAATAAAGATAAAAAATGCCGACAACAACGACCAAGATAAAAGACAATATAGAGCCAAGGTAAAGGAAGATAGAGAATGGACTCGCTCCATCAAGGATTGTGCCAGCACGGTAGCGGTTAAATACAAAAGCGAATAGAAAAAAGACAAAATAACCAGAAAGCCAAAGAGAAGCCCGTTTTCCAACAGGCTGAACAATAAAATAAAAAAGTAAAAGAGCACCAAAAAGAAAAAGAAGAATCAAAACCCAGTTCACCTGTGAAATGATATCTACAAAGTAAGGTTGGCGAGACTCAGCAACTGTAAGTGCCCACCTTGTTCTGGCAAAGGGGCTTGTAAGGTCAATAAAAAGATCAAAGAGTTTATTTGAAAAGAAAGACGTGCCAAATATAACTAAAGAAAAGAAAAAACCGACAACAAGGCTAAGAAAGGCTGAAAAAAAAGTGGGGGGATAACGAAACATAATTCGTTCTGGAAGCTTTAAAACCTTGCGAACGTAAAGAATATAATAAATAAGCCCAACCAAAAAAGAGAAGAGCATCACAAGTGAAGTAAAGGAAGTAAAGAAATTCTGAATAGGAAAACGGCCTCCAGAAAAAAGATTGAGAACCAAAAGAGTGGTTACAAGCCAAGCAGTATATCCGGCAAATTCCTTCTCGCCAAACTTCTCAAGAAGAATTTCAAAAAATGCAAAAGCACCAAATATGACAAAAATGGAGTTAACACCTCCCCACACAAGACCCGTAAGACCTGTAAAGATTCCAGAAAAAATACCAAAAACAACGCTACGTGAAAAAGAATGAGACTGAAAGTAAAGGATAAAAAAATAATAGGAAATAAACATGAAAAGCATGGCAAGAGCTTCTTTATCTGATACTCCTGCAAGGGTTCTAAAAAGGTAACTTGGAACAAAGGCTAGAAAGGCCGAAGCCAGAAGAGCAACACGCTTATCAAAGAGCCTACGAACAAGAAGAAAAAAGATAAATAGGCTCGCAAAAAAGGTAATTGGAGGATAAAGGACATCTACTTTCTCAAGTGTAAGGGAAGATGAAAAAAAAGACAGGAATTTATGAAGATAGAAAATAAAGTAAGATAAAACACTAAATTCTCCAAGATTAGAAAAACCAAAAGGGTGATAGCGCAAAGCATCTACTGCAGGCAAAGAGCCGGTTTTTGCAATTTCTAAAACATATCGCAATATACCCGTAGCATCAGGGTCAATAGGGACATATTTACCTGTAGTGACATCAATCATCAAAGAAAGATTGCGAATTCGAATAATGTAGCCTAGAAGACCTATGATCCCAACAAGAACAAAGGAAAAAAGCTTCCCTTTGAAGAAGGATAGAACCTTATTGCGACGTTCAGAAAGATAATCCCTCATAAGAAAGTCTGCAAAAAAAGAGGTTTATATAAGTAACGGAAAAAAATCAATAAAAAATAAGAAAAAAGAAGGCTAAAAAGCCTTATTTACTCAACGCTTATGTCGTTAAGGGTTGTTCCCTTGACAATTGCTTCTGCACCACTAAAGGTGTATCTGTCACTTTGAGAGACAGCCTTAGCAGCACGTCTGGTGTCAAGAGCAGTGGTGCCTGCAACAACCATAGCAACCTTGTTGCCATTGTTTGCAAGTCGCACAAGTGCTTCACCTTCAGACAACTCCCAGCCAGAACAGCTTACACCAAACACGGTCTCAACTAGTGGATTAGCACATGGCCCACCAACCAAGATTAAGTTGAAAGACTGCGGGTTGGTAACTTCTGTGTCAAGAAGTGTTCGTGGGGTTATGCTTGCAACAGTACAAACCTCATTACTACTGCCACTAACCGTAGCGCTACTTCCCTTGACAACAACGTTTGCCTGCACTTGGTCTGCTGGAATGTCTAAGACAACCTCATCACTTGCGCCGTTACTCTTTGGGTCCCTTACAATGATACCATACATAGTTCGATGGTCTTCATCTTTAGTTCCCAAATTATTAATGGATAGTTTCGCACCACCAAGCCACTGAAGTTCTCCAGCCTCTTCACTAGATTTTGTGTCACCTAAGGCAGTAATGGTTGTACTGCTGTTCTTAAACTGGATGATTAAATCATCCTGGGTGTTTGGTAGTTCACTATCTGTGTCTCCAACAATGTTAAGGGTAAGATTCATTCCTTTGGCTATTGCTGTACCCACATCAAACACAATGTTTGTGTCTTTAGTGTCTTTGTAATTTATCTCCATCCAACTTGTAGTGTTATAAGCACTGGCTGGATCAAAACTAATGTTCCCTGCATATTGCAACTTTGACGCACTATTCGCGTAAACTTGCTCAACATCCCTATAAAACACCAATGCTTGATATTGGATAAACTCTCCAGTACCACGAAGAGCCAAGTATACCTTGTCAGTTTTGATATCTCTTGTAATGTTATCGGCTGCACTACCAAGAAGTTTGCCATCCTTTATCTTAAGTCCATCTTTAACACTTGACTCAATCTTGATTGCATTGACTGAGGTTGGAAAACCAACTACCCTAGCATCAGACGCCAAGTCAACATTTTCCTCGTAAGAAATAGTCAACCTCATATAGGCATCATCAGAAACACTCAGACTATCAAGACAGATACTGACATAATTGTTTGGAAGGTCTAGGCACTGTCCGACTTCAATAGCGTCTGCATCTGCGCCATCCCTGTATCTCCAGTCATTCTCAACACCAATAAATGGACCTGTAGCATTAATCTCTGCAGTTGCTGTGTTATGGACAGTTGTGGACAATTTTGTATGTAAATTACCTATGTCCCAAACCCATTTTGGATCACTATCATCTTCTCCAATATAAGCGTCACCATCAGAATACGCCTCAGAAGCATCTGTTCCGACGAAAAGGGTGGCAGAACGCTCCGACTTGGTATCTGTATAAAACTGTTGGTCATTATTGATTTCAATACCATTTATAGTCTTCGTAACACCATTTGAAATGGTCTCAGAAACACCATCAACATCTACAACTATTGCTCCTCCAGAACCAACATCTTTCAAAGTCACTTGTTTACCACTGACTGTTACAGACTCATCAATCCCAAGGAAAAACTCATCTCCAACAAGGGCAGTGAATTTCGTAGCAGAGTCTATAGCCTTGATTTTGATTGGCTTTCCTAAAAAGTCAATATCAAGTGTGTTAGTACTAGACGATGAGTTAAGCTGGATAGTCTCGTCAAATTTATAATAATATTTGATAGAGTCAATGTCTGCTTCCATAACAACCCTATCCTCATAGTCGTCATCAGAGCCAGTAAGGCTACTGTGAACAGATACGTTTTTTGACAAGCCAAGCTCAACCACTTCACTAACATCATAATCGCTGCTAACAAAGTTGATAGTAGTATCAATGAGGGTGCTGATGTCTCCGTCATCAAGTTCAGAGTCATGTTCATTGGTAGAAGCAATGTTCTTTCCAATAGGAACATCTTCACTTGACCCGCCAGCTACACTCACTGTACCACCAGAAGAAGGCCTACACTCTTTAGACTCAAATTGCAAATTCGTTGCAATATCTGTCAGACCAAGAGTATCTGATGCTGCGGCATTGGACCCAACAACAAGGACGTTGCTAGAATCATATTTACCGCCAACAACAAATGGCGCAGGATAGTTTGCTAAATCAAGGCTGCTTGCCTGAGCATAAGCCCCAGTCAATGTAGCACCTAGCATGGCAGCACCTGCAGAAAGAGCAGCAACTTTCTTAATACCTCTTTTTACGCGTAAAACGAAACTTTCTTGCATGTATCAAACACCTCCATGTTTTTTCCTGTTACAGGAAAAGCATGTTTTCATAATTATTCGCATAAAGAACCTTTACACGAATCCTTCTCTATACCCCCCCATGATTTATAAAGATTTTCGTATCCAACACGCTATAAACAAAGCAAATAAGGCGAATTATAAGGGATATAGCCGTAAAGAAGGCAAAAAACAGCAATAAAACCAAACCAAGGGTAATAATATTATATATAAAAAACGTTGAATAAACAAAAAAAGAGAGCAAGGGTAACAAAAATCTATAAAAAGGCAAAAAATAGGAAATAAAGGGAGATTTTGCTCTAAAAAACAGGAAGGAGGAAGAAAAATGGCAAAAAGTATATTGCCTTTGGCAGCCATGGAGTCTCTTTTAAAAAAGCGTGCCAATGCGGCAAGGGTTAGTAACGACGCAAAGGAAGCGCTAAGAGATGTCCTTGAGGATATTGCAGAAAAAATAGGGGAAAAGGCAGTAAAAATTGCCCAGCACACAGGAAGGAAAACTGTAAAGGGGTCAGATATCAAACTTGCAGCAAAATAAAAAATTTGGTAGAAAATGAAGCTAAGGATCATATACGATAAAGATCTGTGTATTGGAAACAAGGCCTGCCATGCCATAGACCCAAAACATTTTATAGAAGCAGAAGAAAAAGTAAACCTCAAAGACGCAGTAAAAGAAAAAAACATCCAAGTACTTGAAGGAAACTATTACACAGAAGAAGCAGAAAAGTTTATTGAAGCGGCAAAAGCCTGTCCAGTCAATGCAATCGGAATCATAGATGAAGAAACTGAAGAAGAAATAGTAACAACAAAAGTAAAGGGAGAAGAAGCAAGAAGGGTTAAAGCAAACTATGATGATACAAAAGAGTTTGTTATAGACCCGGCAGGATACTTTCTCATAAGGATAAACAGAGAAGAAAAAAAGATTGAAGTAGCATCCTGTAATGAAAAAAATAAAATTGAACTTATTACCTATGGGGAAAAACCAATTGACATCTACCAGACAATTCTAAATAAGGAGAAAGTGAACATTAGAAAAGATCACGCAGCATACCTTGGAAGGGAATTGCAAAAAGCCTACATCGCTCTGAAAAATGACTTGGAATATGTACAGGACGAAGAAATAATACTAAACAAGTAATTCTGTTTCTTTGGTGTTGGTCGTGCCGTCTGCAACAACGTTCCGTAAAATCTTCCCTTTGCGTTGTGCTGCCTCGCGAGCATGAACAGAATCTAGGGAAGTAAGAACAACAAGCTCAGTAATAACATAAGTATGTGAAATCTCTGCTTTTTTTGAGAAGGAAAAATCAAAAGCAAAAAACGAAAGTAAAGAAGAGGGTAAAGTTGCAGAGCAAAAACCAGCTTTCAATGACCCGCCCGGTTTTGGAAGCGAAGCCTTAGAGCGAAACTGGACACCCTCCCCTTTAATCTGAAGGAAAAGAAAGTGCAGTTTAAATTTATCATAAAGGGAAAGAAGTTCGAAGGAAGATAAACTCCTTGATATTTCTGCAGTATAGAATGAACCTCGTTTGGCATAAGACGCAGACTCGAAAGAAAGACTGGATAAAAAGTCATAAGAAGCTACAATCTTGCCGGAAACATCAAATTGTCCAGGAATCTTCGAGGCAATAAGAAAAATAAAATCGTTTGCAAATTCAAAGCTTGTCTTGACTTTAAAACTGTTCTTTCCCTTTGTCAGGAAAACAAGTGCACGCCCCTCGTAAGTGCCTTTCCCGAATCTCGAAAACTGTTTATGGACAGTCTCGTCGACATTATTATTAAAGATTTTATAAATAAAATTCACTTGGCTTCCTTGGAAAGTTGCTGAAGATCGTGCTTCCCCTTTGCGGATTTGTGATATTCTGGGTCTTCGAAAAGAGAGTACAAAAGTCGCTCAACAGTATTAACGCGTTCCTCAAGGACAGCAACCATCTTCTCTACAGAAAGTTCCCTGCGTAATTTTTTTCGTTCCATTGGACAAAATGAATATAAAAATGCAAGGCGAAGGTTTTTGTAAAGGTCAACAGTAAGTGTTTTTAATATAAAGCTTGTGCTATAAAAAATAAAAATAGGAAAAGACACGAAAACAAAACGATAGCTTTTCATGAAGAGATATCACCTGCATAAAAAGGTCTTATCTTATAAAGGTCTCTGGGGTCCATAATCAAGCCATAGTGCACATCGCCAGAGCCAAAATGAAGTTCTGAAAAGTCAAGAACAGTTTTGTCAACATAAAGTTCAAGGTCAATAAGGACAGGGCACACCTCTCCCGGAGCATACCCGCATGCCTTTTTAATTTCAGAAGATGGAGCAATAAATGCATCTTGACCGACATAGCCTTTAACCCTTTGTAAATCAATTTTCCTAGAAGAAAGAACGCAGCAGGCAAAGTAAGAGCCATCATGCCCTTTAAGAACAATAGTTTTGCAGATCTGCCCTGGTTTAACCGGTTCAGGGCTGTGATTTAAGACGTCTTTGGCAGTTATACCCTTAGCTCCCAAACGAACAAGACGATAAAATATCTTTTTCTTTTTTAGAATGGATTCACATGCAAGAATCATGGTATTAAATAGGCAAAAAGGGTTTATAAAATTATCAGATAATCACCTAAAAGCGGTTTTTACAACGATTTCGTTTCCACCGGTAAAGGAAGTATATTGCTCCCTCATGATTTGAGACACAAGTTCACTATCCCCTCTATTATGAATAACCGCGTCATGTAAAGGAAGCCCGTTTATACCTCTTGAGTGTAATTCTAGTAAAATGTTTTTCATTATAGCAGATTCTAAATACATAAGCACACCTGATTTCTCATTAACAGATGTAAAGAATTCCCTGAGTTTAGGATGCACAACCATAAACGCATCGTAGACATCATGGATTTTTACCCCTTGCTCTCGAAGAGCTTTTACATGGATTCTACTGTTTATCCCATGCATAGCCTGCGAATACTTGATTATATCCGGAGTATTAAATGCTACCAAAACACACCTTTTAACAGATTCTCTTAATCGGGTATCACCCCCTATATGAAGGTGCTCCATGACTTGACCGTATGGGTGTCATTTAAATGAGGATTGCGCTCACCACATAAAAAATAAGCAAGGTTAACGTGCATTCCGGCATAATCGCTCTCCGCTGTAGGGGACTTATTAATGGTCAAATAGGACCTCATTGCCCTAGGTATATTTTGAAAAGACAAGCATCTTTGATAAAGACGGCCACCTCCATTTAAATTAAACATAGAAGTAAAAAATACATTAGAAGCCATTTGCGCATCCCATGTCTGTCTTTCTTTAGCTAGTCTTCTTGCAACTCCAAACGGAATACCCTGTGCTGTAAGAAACCCAGATTCTGGTCTAAAGTCAAGTTCTAAAGATGCAAAGTACCGTTCATTTAACATTTTAGTTGTTTTATATGCTGAATGTAATGTTTCTGTATCTAAAGGACCATTTGATCTTAAATCCTCAGAATCAATTTTCAAAATATCACCTTCATCTAAAGACTCGCCATCAAGAGTAAGGACTGCCTGAGAAGAAGAGTCAACTTCAGTAGCCCGTAATTCTAGCCCGTCTAAAAGGTCTTCTAAAGGAGGTAGCCTTCCTACTACCGAGCTGAAACCATTTTCAAAACCATTTATTGCACGACGTCCCTTTATCATGCTTACAAATCCCTCTCTAAGTAGCAAATCTTGGGCTCTTACTGCCTTATGGCGCGTATACCAAAATGGACCTCCTCCATCAAAATACCATTCATGAGCTCTAGAAACAGCAATTTTGGGGGCAGTAAGCAGGGCACAAACAATAGTATAAAGGTTATTCTGAATGTCTTGACTTGCCCTTGCATAAAAGGTTTGGATTATCCCTCTAACTTCTGGATATCTATCAAGATGGGTCAGCCAAATAAATGGTTGATTGTAAACCAAAGACCCCATAACTACCAGAACATCTTGAAAAGGTTTATATAAATTTATTTTCCAGACTATAAAAAACACTTAAAAGAAGGACTATAAAAGCCTCTATGAAAGCCCCGTAGTGTAGTGGCCAATCATAACGGGTTCTGGCCCCGTTGACCCAGGTTCGAATCCTGGCGGGGCTATACGCTCCGGTAGTGTAGTTCGGTCAATCACTTCGGCCTCTCGAGCCGACAACCCGAGTTCAAATCTCGGCCGGAGCATTTGGGCTTGTGGTCTAGTGGCTATGACATCGCCCTCACACGGCGAAGGTCCCAGGTTCGAATCCTGGCAGGCCCACCATACGGCAGTAGTCTAGTGGTAGGATTCGACCCTCCCAAGGTCGAGACCCGGGTTCAAATCCCGGCTGCCGTATAAATTCTGTGCAACCAGCTACTAAAAGATTTAAATAGAGCCGTAAAAATATCCAGCAGGGATTTATAATGAAAAACACATTTTATATCACAACAGCAATAGACTATGTAAATGCGCCTCCGCACATAGGCCATGCATTTGAAAAAACAGTAGCCGATGCAATTGCCCGCTGGCACAGGTTGAATGGAAAAGATGTTTTCTTTTTGACAGGGGTTGATGAAAACGCTCAAAAAAATGTCCAGGCAGCAGAAAAAGCAGGTATTCCGGTTAAAGAATTCATAGACAAAACCACTTTTCAATTTTTAAACCTCTGTGAGAAACTCAATCTTTCATATTCAAAGTTCATTAGAACAACAGCAAAGGACCATAGGATTGTCGTACAGAGAATCCTAAAAAAGGTTATAGAAAAAGGGGACATTTACAAAGGAATATATGAAGGACTCTATTGCGTTGGTTGCGAGGCATACTATACAGAAAAAGAACTATCTAACGGAAAATGCAAAGAGCATGATGCAAAACCTGAATTAAGAAAAGAAGAAGCATATTTTTTCAGATTAAGCAAGTACAAAACGCAGCTTCTAAAAATTATTCCAAAGTATGCCATTCCAAAAACAAGGGTAAACGAAGTATTAACAAGAATTAAGGAAGACGGACTTAAGGATGTCTGTATTAGCAGAAAAGGAGCAAAATGGGGCATAGACTTTCCAGAGGATAAAGACTTTAAGATTTGGGTATGGATTGACGCCTTAATCAACTATATTTCAGGTCTAAAAGATAAAGAAGAAGTATACTGGCCTGCACAACTTCACATTATAGGAAAAGGGATTAATTGGTTTCATTCCGTTATATGGCCGGCATTCTTAATATCGGCAGGATATAAACTGCCAGAAAAGCTGTTAATTCATGGATATCTCAATCTTAGAGGCAAAAAAATATCAAAATCCCTTGGAAATACAATAAATCCATTAGAGCTGCTAAATAAATACCAAGCAGATGCAGTAAGGTATTCATTACTAAGATGCTCTGTATTTGAAGACTCAGATTATTCAGAAGAAATTTTAATAGAGCGCCATAATGGTGAACTTGCAAACAAACTCGGTAATTTAGTAAGCAGGGTTTCAGCGTTGGCAGAAAGGCATGGTTTAGAAAAATCAACACCGCTAAAAATAGACAAGACTTTAGAAAATGTAGAGTCTGAATTTAACAACCTAGAGTTAGACAAAGCCTTAAAGGAGATATTTGAGTTCATAGATTACTGTAATGAGTATGTTCAAGACAAAAAGCCATGGGAAACAAAAGATAAAAAAGTGCTCTGGCAGCTGGCAAATGCAATTAAAGACATAACAATTCTGCTATCCCCGTTTATTCCCGAAACCTCTGAAAAGATAGCAAGAATATTCAATTTTAAAATTTCAATAAAAGAGTTAAAAACTCCATTGAAAATAACCAAGATTAAAAAATCAAGTATTTTGTTTGAAAAGGTGTTAGAGTAATAGTAGGTTGCAATATTAAGAAGGGCTACTCCCGGAATAATTTTTATAGTTATATTTCATTAGAACTAAGATGGGAAAAAGTATTTTGTGTAAGTTTGGGTTCCATAAATGGGGTAAAGCCAAAGGTTATAGTATTTTTAGCTCCAATGTTGTTGACTATTCAAAATATTGCTTAAAGTGTAAAAAGAAAAAATCGTGGAATAAGCCAAAACCAATAAGAAAAGATTAAAATTCTCGGCAATTTTCTATTCAAAAGACTTTAGCAGCTAGAGTAATGGCTCTCTGTCGCAATAACGGGTCACAGATTCTAAGTCGAATGCGGGTGATAAGCTGATTTTGAAACCTTATTCTTTATAAATATGCTACCTTTCTTTGAATATATATGAATCCAATACTTACGAAATCAAAGTATATCTTGGGATTGGAATGCCCAAGGCATTTATGGATTACTTTTAATCAGCCTGAGAAGATTAGAAAAGTCACTTTAGCTGAAGAGTTTAAGTTCAGTGAAGGAGATAAGGTAGGACAGCTTGCTAAAACTCTATTTTCAGGTGGAATAGACCTTCCAGCAGAGAATTATTCAGAAAACTTACAACAAACTAAAGAGGCTATGAAAAAAGGCAATCCCTTATTTGAGGCAGGATTTGCATTTGAAAATTGCTTCTCAAGTAGCAGAAATAGATATTGATTTGGGCAGAAACAGATGGTTAAGCCTTCTAAAACAAAGTCTCAGTCACCCGAATACGACAAAAAAGGAGGTAATTTTAAAATGACCCTTTAATACGACAGAGAGAGTAACCTTTGCATTGTTGCATTAAAGGGAGCTAAGCTTATCTTTTATGAACTTTCCGATTTCTAACCTATGTTTTTCTAAATAGAGTCTTTCTTGTTCTTCACCACCAACATCTTGTCCTGAATAGATTGGAATATGGCTGCTCAGAGCATATTCTTTAGCCCTTATAAGCATTTCAAGAGGATTACGAAATGCTGTTTCTTCAAAATATTTAAAGGTTCCACCTATTCCTGAGTTCAGCCAACTATCTTCAGAAAGACCATTTAAACCAGTTCGGGCTAAGAGCTTTGCTGGTTCTTTATTGGGGTTCCATAGTGAAGGTTTTCCTGCGTTTTCAAAGTAAAGCAAAGGAGCATATCCAATTAAATCTTCTCTAGAACCTCCGTAAGTAACACCTTCAATCCCGGGAATGTTCTTCATGAAACCAACAACAATTGCTTGAGGTCCACGAAATGATGTTGTGAACATATCTCCAGTTTTTAATTCCCAGTAATGTGGATGCCTCTGCATATTTCTCCTAGCATCTCCATTAGATAATATGATTTTAGAGGGACTATGTCCCTTTTCTGTTTGTTTAGTTTGTTTCTTCATAGTAGTTACCATGTCTGCTTTATATATAAATCTTATTCCACCAATAGTGGTGGTATAAATAGAAAGATTTAAAAGAAGCGTTAGACTAGAAACCTTATGGAAAACGCAGACTTTATTCAACAAGCAGGTTTGACGGAAGGAGAAGCAAAAGTGTACTTAGCTTTGCTTAAGTTAGGGTCTTCTACTAGTGGCCCAATTATTGAAAAATCAGGTGTAGCAAATTCAGTTATCTACAGAATTTTACAAAACCTCATAGACAAAGGTCTTGCCTCTTATATTGTCAAGGAAAAAACTAAATATTTTAGGGCTGCAGAACCTAAAAGAATAATTGATTTCATTGAAGAAAAAAGGGAGAAACTTGATGAAAATAAAAAGCTAATTGAGAAAATAATACCTAATTTATCAGCAGCAAGTCAAGACATTAATGAAACAACAGTTCAAATTTTTGAAGGTTTTAATGGTTTTTTGACAGCTTGGGAGTATTGTTATTCTAAACTAAAAAAAGGTGATGAATATCACTCTTGGGGGGTTTATCCACTTCAAGAGGAGAGGTTTCATCTATATTGGCAAAGAGATCATAAAAAAAGAGAGAAAATAGGATTTAAAGGCAAAATTTTATTTAACAAAGGAACAGATAAAGATACATTAAAAAATAGGAACAGCTACTGGGGATGTGAAGCAAGATATATGCCTATTGACATAAAAACACCCGCATGGTTTGTGGTATATAAAGATTTAACAAATATTTCTTTACAAACAAAAAAATTTGAAGAAGATGGGGGTGTAACAAAAAAACCATTATCAGTTGTTATTATTAACAAAGAAATTGCTGAAACTTTTGAAGCCTATTTCCAAGATTTGTGGAATAAATCAAAGCCATTTAAATCCTAGATAACTTTATCAAATCCAGCCATCTGTTTATACATCAATTATTTAGTTTAATTATGGCAATCCAAAGCGTATTTGGAAATGAAGAAGTCTATAAGTGTGAGAAATGTGGACATACTTGGATGAAAAGAGGAGATGAAAGACCCCTCATCTGCCCTAAATGTAAAACTGCCAGATGGAATAAACCAAAGAAGAAATATTTTTTTAGTCAAGAAAACTCCCGCTTACGCAACAATGTAGCTAACCTTTGCTTTCTGTTTGGATGCCACTCTCTTTTACTAATGAGGCTTTTAGAATCTCTAGGATAGCTATGGCCTCCAGTTTATTTACCTTTTTGAGATCAACCTTAAACTTCCATTGACCTTTGCTGTCAACAAAACCAACTATCTTCAAGCCCTTATCTGTATGGTGAGTTTCTTCCATTTTCTGTATAGCCCCGCCAGGATTCGAACCTGGGTCTTCGGCTCCAAAGGCCGAAATGATTGGCCACTACACTACGGGGCTGCTTTCCTTTTATTTGCAAAATGTATTTATGAACTTTACTATAGTTCTCCTCTTGATTTATATCTTCCCCTTGATTCTACCTTTGCAAGGCGCAACCTGAGGTCAGCTGAAGGGCGGTATCCTTTAAGGATCATTTCAAAGAAGTTTTCCGCCTCGAGTGGATGATAGGCTTCCAGAACTTGATTGAGTAGATGCAGGTCTACAGCCTTATCTTCTAACTTTCTTGAGAAAAAGCTCAATCCGAAGTCTATGAGAACAGGCCTCTCTCCAACCAAGATTATATTTGCTGTTGTAAGGTCGCCGTGAATAATATCCTTGCTGTGAAGTGTTGTGATTATGATTCCTATTCTTTTTGCAATTACCGACCTTTCTCCATTTGATAATGAACTGAGTGCATCTTTGAGAAGAATCCCTTTTACATATTCCATTTCAATAGATGCAGTTTTAATATCTACACTGAAAAGCTGCGGTGCAAATGAAGCCGCCTTTTCAAGCACCTTGGCTTCCCTTTTTGTACGTTGTCTTCGGAGAAGACCATCTATCTCTTCTAGACGGTAAGATTTTGGAACGCGCTTTTTTATTACTCTCTCTTCTTTCTTATATACAAATGATTCTGCACCTTGATATAAAAGTTCCATTACCATTTCATCCCAGGAATTTTCCCTGCAAACTTTTTCATTAGTTTTGATGGATCCTTGCCTTTCACCATTTTTACCAGTTTTTTTGACTGGCGATATTGCTTTAGAAGTTCCCTGACTCCTGCAACAGCAGTGCCCGATCCCTTTGCTATTCTATCTAGCCTTGATCCGCCCAACAATTCTGGGTCTTCAAGTTCCTCCTTAGTCATACTTTGCATCATGTGTTTCCAAAGATGAAGCTTCTCTTCTTGGATATCTAACATTTCTTTTGGTATATTCATTGCTCCAAGACCGGGTATCATTTCCATTATTTTGTTAATTGGACCCAATTTTTTCATTGATTGAAGCTGCTGATATAAGTCCAGGAAATTGAAATCTCCTTTGAGTATCTTCTCTCCAATTTCTTTTGCATCTTCCTCACCGATTGATTCTTTTGCTTTTTCAAGGAGTGCCTCAATGTCCCCCATTCCCAATAGCCTACCAACAAACCCCTTTGGGTTGAATGGTTCTAAGTCTTCTGGTTTTTCCCCTACTCCTATAAAAATTATTGGAGCATGTGTTGCCGCGCAAGCTGATAGGGCTCCACCACCCTTAGCAGTTCCGTCTAATTTTGTCACCACCACCCCAGTTATACCACAGCTTTTGTTGAACTGCTCTGCCTGTTTTTGAGCGGCTTGACCAACATCTGCACTCAGTATAAGGAGTCTTTCGTCTGGTCTAATCAAAGTGTTCAGATTTTCTATCTCTTCTATGAGGTCCTTTGAGAGAGCATCTCTTCCAGCAGTATCTATAAGAACGATATCGAACTTTTCAAGATTGCCTTGATATTTCTTGTATATTTTCTTAGGATCCTTTTCAGTATGGTCAACAAAAACTGGAAAATTCATCTGATTCATGCCCTGTTCAAGTTGGTCCATTGCTGCGGGTCTATGAACATCTAACCCTACAGCTGCTACCTTGAATCCCCTCTTTGCGTAGTAATTGGCCATCTTTATTATAGATGTAGTCTTTCCAGAACCGAAGAGCCCAACAAGCAGGATTTTAGTGTTCTTTCCCTTAAAAGCAGAGATTTCCTTTTTCTCTTCACCTAAGAAAGTTACCAGCTGGTCGTAGACAATCTTAACAATAAATTCTTTTTGTCCCACACCGTTTGGAGGTTCTTCCTTGAGCGCCCTTTCTTTGATTTTGCTTGTTAACTCAAAGATAAGTTTCACATTTACATCTGCTTGGAGCATTGCTCTTTGAATATCCCGAACTAACTCGTTAATAAGACGTTCATCAACAAACAGACTTCTTGCTACTTTCTTGAGGGTATTCTTTAATGAGGTTGAGAGGCTTTCGAGCACCATTTTGACCAATAGGGCGGTTTTTTATTTTATAAAGGTTGGGCTTTGTCAAATGGTTGACACACCTCATAGAAATCACAAGCCCCTCCATCCCACTTACAAAGAGGGCTTGGTTTTTTTGGATAATCTGCAATATTATTTGAGGTTGTATTCTCCTTGACATAAGCTACCTCTTTTTTTGCAAGTTCAATAAGAGACGGGTCGACGCTGATAATCCTTTGTCCGTGTTTAAGTAGGTCAATCCCCACCCTTGAAGGAAGTTGATTGTATTTTTGTTGATAGAGGAGCGCATATATTGCAAGCTGGAGTTTATACTCAACTTTCATTTCATCTACTCTGGAAGTTTTATAATCGAGGATAAGAATACCATCATCGCACTGGTGAACGGCATCGATAATGCCTTTTAGACCTAACTCTTCACAAATAAGTTCGTGCTCCTGGTACTTTGGAACTTTCTCCTTGAAAGATGACTTCAAGTCGCTTTTATCTAAAGTCGTGATAAAATTATCTAGCCATGTTAGAAGCATCTGTCGTGTCTCTTCAAAATAATACCCTGTTCGTTCTTGTGGGAGACCAAGACTGACAATCTTCCTTAACCTAGTCATCCAGCCTTGCCTTAGAAGGTCAAGGAGGGTAAGTTTTAGCACAGACTCTAGGTGGGCATTGTCTACTTTTTCTAGATTTAATTTGAAGAACTTTTCTAAAACATCGTGAACTATATTACCACGCAAGGTATAGATATTCTCTTTTGTTGGGAGACGGATAATGTAATTGTAGTAATACCTCCTCTGACACTGTTTGAATGTGTTAATTGAAGAAGGACTATCCAAACGTGCCATAAAGGTGTTGTTTCGTTATTATATATAAACACTGCGAATGTCTGTCAGATATGTCCTACAATCCAAGCGAATTTAGGATTTTTTCTTTTCTAAAACGTTCCAAATCCTCATAGCCTTGACCTGTCCCCAGATATAGAATTGGTTTTTTTGTTATGTAAGAGATTGATATCGCAGCGCCTCCTTTTTCATCAACGTCTGCTTTACTTAGTATGACCGCATCTATTCCTGCAATCTTATCAAACTCCTTTGATTGGTTCACGCAATCATTTCCTGTGATACTCTCTCCGACAAAGATCTTACAGTCTGGTTTTGCAATACGAACCAACTTTTCCATTTCTCGCATTAGGTTTACATTACTATGTTGACGCCCAGCCGTGTCTATTAGTACCACATCAATCCCCTTTGCCTTTGCATACGCAATTCCATCAAAGGCAACAGCCGCAGGGTCTGCGCCATACTTATGTTTTATGACTTTCACATTCAAATTAGCACCATGTTCCTCTAACTGTTCTATAGCTGCTTTTCTCCAAGTATCTGCTGCGACCAAAACACAACTCATCCCTTCTTTTTGTAAATGATGCGCTAATTTTGCAATCGTTGTTGTCTTTCCTGTTCCGTTGACACCTAGAAAAAGTATCACAAAGGGCTTCTCTGTTTTTGTCCTAATAATTTCTTCAATAGATTTTTGCTCATCTTCGAAAAGACCAGATATGCTTTTTTTGAGAGATACCTGAAAAATGTTTCCAAACTCCTCCCTTTTTATTGGTTTGTCGATAAGCACTTGCTTTAGATCTTGCTTTATCTTTTCAACAACCTCGAAAGCAACATTGTTCTCTAAAAGGGTAAGCTCAAAATCGTCGAATAAATCGTCGAAACGTTCTCCAGTTATCTTCCTTGTTGTGACCTTCTCCTTGAGACGACCAAGAATACCTTCTCTTTTTTCGTTTTCTTGAGCCTCTTTGAGTTGAATTTGTTCTTTAATCTCTTCTGTAGAAGGTTCTGCTTCTATCTTCCTTTTGAAGGCGTCTCCTGCCTTCTTCAATTTTTCTTTAAGAAACTTAAACATCCATTCACCCATTGTGATGGATTATTAAAGTTTACGAGGGAGGGTTTTTCGTCCCAAATAGTTTTTTTATGACCACGGTCGCGTAACTTCCCGGAGGAAGCATAAACTGTACCTCTGCCAAGTAAAAATTATCTTCTTTTTTATAATGGATAGACATTTCCTTAATAGGAACTATGGCCTCGCGAGCGTTCCCCTCCGAGTTAAGCTCGGGTATTTGTCGCATCAGAAAAGCTTCTTTTGCAATGTTTTCCTTCTCTAGTATTTTTTTATATATTGTCTCCACGTCTTTTGTAGGATACTCTGTTAGAAATCCAACAATAGGAAACACTTTAGAAGGCGGTCTATCTTTATGAAATACAAAACACCCCCTTGTGTAATCAACAGTCCACTTTTCTCCAGGAAGACCAGCTAACCAGCCTGCAATGGCTTCGTTAAAGAGAAGAGACTGATAGCTATTTATGTAAAAACGCAAAAGGCGCTTTCCGAGTGTTCTAAGTGGTGCAATATAATCCGAACCACTCCAACGCAAACGAAGGGTATAGCAGGCTTTTCTGTATTCTTTTTGCACCAATGCTTTTCCAAGTAGACTGTTTTTTCCACCAAAACGCTGATCATCAAAATAGTTTTCTATAAATGCTATAGGTTTTACCTTTTTTTCAACATCACGCACAACTATTTTAAAGCGATTTCCCACTAATTGACCCAGTCTAAGTCTATCATCTCCATAACCCAAAACAGTTACTGATAAATCCTTTATCTTAAGCGACTCAAGCTTATTCCGATTTATTCTATAAGCAGAGATATATTGTCGTGATACTGCCTTCTTGTCCTTTATCCCAGCAATGTTAAAACGACCCTCCTTTACCTTAAGACTGGCTGCAATTGCCTTTATTGCTTCAAGAGTGTTCCAATTGCGCTTTTCCAAGAGGAAATAGGTATAATCTCCCTTTTTGAGGACCTCCAACTTTGGAATTTCTTCTACAATAAAGTCATCTGGACGCTGTTTTATCCTGTACATGGGTGAAAAAATTTTATATAAAATCTCTCTTTTAAATACTTGCTATGGCTCACCTTTTCGTTGTGCTTGACGGTCTTGGAGACCGTCCATGTAGAGAACTCAAAGGAAAAACACCCCTTGCAGCAGCTAGAACCCCATTTCTAGACAAACTTGTTGAAAAAGGAAAAACAGGCCTTCTTTATACTATAGATCGACGTATTGCTCCAGAGTCAGACCAAGCAATGCTCTCCCTTCTTGGATTTGACCCATTTGAATATTATACTGGAAGAGGGGTACTTGAGGCGTATGGAGCAGGGGTAAGGTGGCAAAAGGGGCAAATAGTGCTAAGGGGGAATATGGCCAAAGTGCAAGGATGGATTATAAAGCATATTGAATGGGAGAAGGGAATAAAGCAAGCACTTTCTATTCTAAACAGGCATTTTAAGAAACGAGTTAAATTTGTCCACACCGTCGGGCATAGGTTTGTTGCAATAATGAAGGGACACCCTGCCATCACCAATACCCACCCTGGCTATCAGCTTGTTCGCGGGGCAGTAACGACTGCCTTACCCATACGCGGCTTTGACCTTGAGCCACTTGAATGCAGACCCCTTGATAGGCGTGCCCGGGAGAGTGCTGCACTCATAAATGAGATTACCGCTGTGAGTAAGCGCCTTCTCAAAGACAAGGTACTGCTCTTTCGCGGAGCAAGCACAAAACTGCCAAAGCTGAAAAAGCTTAGAAAATGGTCAATTTTTGCTGACATACCTGTTGAAAAGGCAATTGGCAAACTTTGCGGGATGAGTGTCCTTCGAAAAGAGAGTAACCTCCAGAAGCTTGCAACAAAGGTTGAGCAGACGCTACGATATTCAAATGTCTATGTTCAACTAAAAAAAACAGATACCTATAGCCATCAAGGCAAACCCATTCTTAAGAAGAAGGCCATTGAAGAGTTTGACCTGAACTTTCTTGGTAACCTGTCTTTGGATAAGCAGATTGTCTGTATTACCGGAGACCATAGCACACCAAGTACCCTTATGGCCCACTCCCGAGACCCAGTCCCATTCCTTCTTTTCGGGAAGGGTAAGGATTCAACAAAATCCTTTTCTGCAAAGGAGTGTAGACATGGTTCTCTTGGCACTATCTTTGGCAAAGAAGTGATGCAGCTTTTGCGATGAACTTACACTAACATAAATCATTTAAATATCAAAAAATTTCTTATCTTAATGACATCAGTTGTTATCACCTACGAGACTATCTATGAACTTTTACGCATTGAGAAGTCAAAAAGAGACCTTCAATCGCTAGACAAGGACTTCCTATTGAGTGCAGAATATTACCTTCGAGAAAAGAAAGCGATTCTTGACTCTCAACTCGAAAAAAGCGAGGGGGCTTTTATTGGAGAGGTTAGCAAAACAAGAAAGCAACTTGAGAATGCATACAAGATTCTCCAGTGGATCTATGAGCAGAGAGAAGCAAAAATTGTTGAACTTGCCCTATCTACAGCCCATACTGGAAAAAGGCCAGGGACAGATAACTTTCTTGAAACTGAAATTGTCCTTTTTGAGAGAATTCTTGGAGAGCTTACAACTTCTAGGAAAAGGTTCATTGGAGAGCTTATTCGAGAAGAGCCTCCCGCACGCACCACCAAAGGGGCACCAAAAGAGTTAAAAAAGGATGAAAGGGGAAGTTCCCATGCCCTTGTAAAATTCAAGGAGCCTGTTCCACAGTTTGTTGGGGAAGACCTTCAAGTTTATGGCCCTTTTGAAGCAGATGATGTCGCCCCTCTACCCAACCAAGTTGTACAGGTACTGTTAAAACATAATAAGGTTCAGCACCATGAAAATACCTAAAATAAAAAAGCGATACTGCCCATCCTGTAAGAAACACACAGAACAGAGTGTCAGCCAATCAAAGAAACAGGAAAGAGGGAGCCTGAAGAAGGGGTCCATGGCCCGCCTAGAGAAAAGAGGTTCTGGGAAAGCGGGATTTGGAAATAAAGGCCGTTACTCTCGTAAGGCAATTACAGCGTTCAAACGGGTTGGTGCCAAAACATCAAAAAAGGTTGACCTTAGATTTAAGTGTAAAATATGTAATAAAAGCTCGGTTCAGCAGCAGGGTTTCAGAACAAAGAAACCTATTTTTGAATGATAATGTTTTTAAATGGTCTTTTTTTATTATTCTTTATGGAATTCGGGCTGATTCGAGAGTCAACTTCACGTTTTGTAAAACTTCGTTGTCCAAAATGCAAGAATGAACAAAATGTTTTTGGGAAGACATCAACAAAAGTTAAATGCCTTGTATGTGAAAAAGTGCTTGCCCTGCCAACAGGAGGCAAGTCTAAAATTAAGGCCCAGATTTTAGAGGTTCTAGAGTAACGATGTATTATAAAAAGAAGGGTCTTCCTGAGGAGAGGGACATCATCCTTTGCACTGTAAAGAAAGTCCTTCCTCATTGCGTATTTGTCACACTTGATGAGTACGAAGGTCAGGAAGGAATGATTCATATTTCAGAAGTTTCTCCCGGAAGAATTCGAAATATCCGGGACTTTGTTAAAGAAGGAAAAAAAATTGTCTGTCTAATCCTTCGTATTAAGCAGAACCAAGTTGATCTCTCACTACGCCGCGTCTCTACATCTATGCGACGGGCAAAGAACGAAACATACAAACAGGAACAAAAAGCAGAGAAAATTCTAGAAATACTTGCGAGTAAAGTTGGAGCTGACCTTGAGACTCTTTACAAAGACTTTGGCGAACAACTAATTAGCGAACATGGCTCAATCTATAAAGTATTTGAACTGGTTGTCGAAGACCGAAACCGCTTACAAGATTTTAAGATTCCTAAAAAATACTTAACCCCCCTTCTTGAAATCATTGAAGAGAGAATTCTCCCTCCAGAGGTTTCACTACATGGGACGTTCACCTTACAGTCTGAATCTCCTGATGGGGTTGAAGTGATTCGTTCAACCCTCTTGCATGCCAAGGAGTACGCAAAAGAGAAGAATTATCGCATCAGTATCTATTACCTTAGCGCTCCGAAATATGCTCTCGAAGTTAAAGCCAGTGATTATAAATCTGCAGAGAAGGGGCTTGCAGAAATATCAGAAGAGACTGTCTCTTTTCTACGAAAGTATGGGGGGGATGGAACCTTTCGTCGGAATGAAAAGTGAAAATCCTCCTTTGTCCTAACTGTCATCGATACACAATGCAGAATCTCTGCTCTATGTGTAAGGCTGAATGTGTCCCTGCAAGACCTGCTAAGTTTTCTGTTGAAGACAAAACTGGAAAGTGGCGCCGCATTTACAAACGGTCACATCTATAACAAAACACAACTTATTTATAGTTAGTTTCCCCGAGTATCACATGACATTTAAATTTAAGAAAGTAGGTAAGGCAACAATTAGAAATCCCATCCTTATTGAAGGACTCCCGGGTATCGGAAACGTTGGCAAAATTGCTGCTGATTTTATAGTAGACAGTCTTAAAGCAAAAAAGATATATGAAGTATACTCTTATAACTTCCCGCATGCTGTTTTTGTTAATGAAAAGAACCTTGTTGAACTGCCTGTTATTGATATGTATTCTGCTAGAGTAAAGGGACAAGACCTTCTGCTGCTTGTTGGAGACATTCAACCAATTGATGAAGTTTCGTGTTATGAATTCTGTGACGGGGTGCTTGACCTTGTTGAGAAGTATAATTGTAAAGAGGTCATAACCATTGGAGGTATAGGTCTTCAAGACATTCCAACCGATCCAATGGTATTTTGCACTGCAAATGACCCTAAGATGGTCAAACGCTACCACTCCCCAAAGCTTCGCACCGACATTCATGGTGTGGTTGGTCCGATTATTGGTGTTTCTGGTCTTCTTGTCGGTCTTGCTGGTCAAAGGAACATATCCTCAATTGCATTTCTTGCTGAGACATATGGTCATCCAAATTATCTTGGTATCAAGGGGGCACGAGCTGTGCTTGAGATTCTTAACAAACACCTTAAACTTAACCTTGATTTGCAGCAGCTTGATGAAGAAATTGGTAAAATTGAAAAAGAAATTAAAACAAAGATCCGCCAGATTGAATCTTTACAGAAAGGAAGTTCTAAGAAATCTGTTGAAACAAACTATATTGGCTAATCTTAATTTCTGAAGAGAATAATCTCTTTTCCTCTTCCAAAGCGACCGTTGATTGTGCGCTCAAAATCTTCCTGGCTATCCTGTTGACTTCTTTGAAGAATGTCTCTTGTTCTTTCGCTTTGCACCCTATCCTGAAAGCCAATCTTTGCGCTTGTCTCAAAAAGGCTCCTTGAGGTTGAAGCAGCGCTGTTAAATCCAAAACCCTTAGTAAAGGATGTGGCTCTTCTCTGCACAGCTGAACCAGAATTAAAATCTAGGTTCTGCTGATTAAAATCTTCAGTCTGGCTAAAATCGTTTCTTTGAGCATCATCAAACAAGGTAGCTACAGATTCTCTTAATGTGGGTCCACCGCAGCCAAACCTAGTAATATATACATCCTCTCCGTCGCTGATCTCATAAGATACCCTTTCATAGCTTGAAAGGGGAATATCTCCAAATGTACCACAACTACCTCCTCCAACAGAAACATCCCTCTGTCCACTGAAAAAATCACGTAAAGACCCTGCTCCGCTTTGGGAGATGCTTCCTCTAATAGAACTACTTTGACCTGTCAGGAAATTTCTTGAGGCTGCAAAGCTATCATCAAAGTTTAACTGCTGTGTATCCCGCGTGATTGTAGAAGCACTATCAAAGAGGTTTTGCCTGCGCCCAGTAAAAGAACCTTCTGCAAAGCGATCTGTACCAAACCTTGCGGTATCCTGAAACACGTTTTCAAGAAAGCTGCTACTTTTTACAAGGTTTGTATCACTAAACCCGACGTCAAGGTCAATATCACTTTGTAAAAAGCGGTCGTTTGAGTATAATGCAAATCCAGATTGAAGTGTTATTAAGGAAAATAACACAGCCAAAATACCAAAGGAGACATATTTTCGGTTCATTGTAGCTTAGAATGCCAAAAAACCAATTTATAAATCTTTCTCTTTGTAACTATTTTATAGTGGTATCTTAAAATCCGATATTGACCTTTGTTTTGTACTATCTTTTTGTGCTGCAGAGAGAATCGGAGTGCCGTATACGCCATCAAAACCAGGTCTTATTTCAATTTGCTGCTGGCGATTTTTTATAATAACCTCTGCAAGTTTTACATCAACAATGCTAGCGAGCTGTTCTTTTGAAGCATGAAGGAGAACGTCAAATTCAGAGTCTAAGGCGTTTATCAGTTGATTGTAGGTCTGCCACACTTTTTTAGACGTGAGTTGAGAGATACTGTAGAATGCAGCAATCAGTTCTGTAAGGGGTATAATTTTTGTGAAGGAAGGTCTATTTTTTTCCACGTAGTCTTTAGGACGGTCAGCTAGTTGCTCTACCCTGCTCAACACACCTATTGTAAGGGGTTTTTTGCACTTTGGGCATATCCCATTGTACTTTTGCGTTTCTTTTGGGGTAAGACTCACACCACATACCCTATGTCCATCAACGTGATATTTGCCATAACCAGGGTCCACTTCAATTGTGCCTTTAAGACCCTCTGCAGTCCGTATTGCATGTATAATTGATTTATATGCTAGAGGGCCTTCAAAAATTGTTGCTTCTCGCCCAATTCTCCATGGCCAGAAACTATGCATGTCTGAAAAGGATACAAGGTTTGTTTTATCAAGCATTGAAATACGCCAATTCATTTGAGGGTCGCTTGACATCCCTGTCTCAATTGCATGTATATGGCTTGCTTTTTCTTGAAAACATTCTTTAATACTGTCAAATCCAGATCGAGACCCAAAGATTGAGAACCAGGGTGTCCAGGCATGCGCAGGGATAATCTCGATGTCTTTAGATATACTTCGCATCATCTCCAAGAATTCTATACTTGAAAGACCGAAGATTGGCCTTCCTTCATAATCCAACCTTCCCCTTTTTCCTAGAAGGTCTATTATTTGCTCTACGACATACTTTGTCGGAGCAAGAACAAGGTGATGAACCCTTCTTCCCTTACCCCCTTGCGTATAGATGAGTGAGATCTCTGTCTGCCAAAGGAATGGAAAGCCACTCTTAGACCGGAGTATACCGTTCTCATCTTCTTGCAAGGAATTAACGATTTCTTTGTACCAGGTAGGATGTGTAAAATCTCCTGTTCCTAAAAGGTTCAAACCTTTTATCTTTGCATACTTTTCAAGATTTTCAAGTGTAATTTGTTTGCTACAAGCACCTGCAAAGCGAGAGTGAATATGCAGATCTGCATAGAATGACATAATATTTCTCTAATCCTATTCCTTAAAAGAATTGTGTGGTTCTACCCTGCATCTTCAATAACTATTGAATTTGCTGTAGTGATTGCTTCCCTATACATATAGTCTACAGAAATTATAAGTGGATGCTGGAATGCAATATTTTGAAGATTTGTTGTATCAATATCACATGTGACTTGCTTTCGTCCAGCTATAAGATTTATCACACCTTCTGCACGGTCATCAAAACGACTGCATCTGATGTTGAGCCTGTTTCCCGGCGAGTCTAAACGTACACGAACTTTGTCTTTCTGGGCGTCATTTCCAGAACACTCAGCGTTGAATGTTCCTTGATTGTAAGGCACGCCATTATTCTTATTAACAACATCAAAACTAACTTTTATTATGTTTGAGCTAGAGGGGCGTTGCCTAAGTAACTCTATCTGAAGCGGGGCCCCTGAGTTTTCTATCACTACCTCTTCAGCATCGACATCACAAATGTCTTGTGAAACACTTCTTTCTCTTGGGTTTCTTTTTAAGCATAGACTTCCAACTGCCCTGGTCTGGTAATCATAACAAATGTCAGCCCGAATGGTGACAAAAAAGTCTGCCGGAAGATCTGGCTGATACTTTGCCCTCTCAAAGAGAATTTCCTCAGTATCACCTTCTATAGTAAGCTCCCTATCAATACCTTTCCCAGCTAAGGCGAAGTCACTCACCTTTGTCAAGGAACCAATATTAAAATCTTGAGCAGCTATACCACTTAATGTAGCAATGAGCCTTCCACGTGGAACCGTAAATTCCCCTAAGTTTGTGATAAGAAGGGCAATATCAAACTCTTCTTGCCCTGAATCTAGAACACGGTCTGGCGGGGAACCTTTTGCAAACAGAAAATCAAGACCATCTGTGCCACCAACAAAACTCCTTCCTTTTGCTTCCTGTTTGTTAGTGGCGCTTGTACAGCCTGCGATAAAAAGGAGGGTAACGGCGCAAATCACAAGGTAAGATTTTCGCATCATTTTCTTTTGCGAGTATTTGTTTATTAAGGTTTTGGTCAACGTGAGTGTCGTATGATGGGACTTTTGCAGTTTTTAAGCCCTGTGCCATACTGTAATGCCCAATGAGAAATTGATACATTTCACAAAATATATCCTCAAGAATCTATAAATATTTTAATGATTTTTCTCAAAGGATGAAATAAAGATTCTCCTTCGTTAGGTGTTTGATTATTCGGTGAGACGTTCAATAAAGGATTTTAGTTCTTTTTCAGTACATACACTAACTTTTTTTGTTAGTTTCGCCTCTTTAATACAATTTTTAATTGAATTAAAATGATTCATAAATTCCCCCTTATCCCATCCATAATTACTTTTTTTACACCCTTCAATAGAAAATATAAGGAAGTTACGCTTAGCCCCCAATAGTATGAAATTAAATAGACTTCCTTTATAGTGTTTTCTTGTCCTATAACTTGCTTCAATCTCAAAAGCATATACGGGTTTATCATTCTTTAGCCAGACTTGGTCAATTCTCCCACACTTGTTTTTTGTGTAATACTCTCTTTCTGAAGTAAATCCCTTAAGTTTTGCCCATTTTTCTAACTTTCTTTGATATTTTTCTATGATATCCTTTAGTGGTCTCGGTTTCATATTATTTTCTAAAGGTTACGAAGCCCTCTCTTGAATATAATTTTAAGGAGGATTTGTATATTTATCCACGGCTTCGTGTAATTCTTTTTTATTATGAACAATTGTAACATCTTCTTCTTTTCCTTTTACAACCCACGCCACATACTTATCTTCCTTCTTATAAAACCCATATATTCTTACTGCCTTTGTTTTATTTATCTCCATTAATTACACCCCCATTCTTTTTATCCTACTGCCTCTGCCCCGTATTTATGCCAAGCCAAAAGTCCTCAGATCAGATAACACCTTGATTAACTACTCCACAAAAACCCGTAAATCCTCTATCTCGAAGTCTGCTTTTGGAACAATTTTTATGAAATTTGAACCACGAAGAACAAAGTCAGTGATATCTACATTATACGTCCTCTCATTCGTATCAAACTGAACTTCAAACTCATTGATTGCTATAGAGGCTTTGTGTCTTTTGTTTTCTGCAAAACGAAGTGCTAAGACAATTCCCCTAGCATCACACGTATCAAGACAGTAGTTAAGGCATGTGTTGAAACAGGCACCGGTATTACAGTCTAGATTACAATTGTCTATGCAATCCTCTCTACATTGATCAACTATACCAAAAAAAGTTTCATCGTTAATTTCAAAATTATACTTTGGAAAAAAGGGGGTTGCCAAGTCTAGAAGGAGTTCTATATTATCAATAACATAATCTCCTTTATCAATATTGAATTCAATTCTATTTGTTCCAGCTTCGAAAAACGTTTTTGATATTTCAATGCGCTGCTCGCCAGCATCACAGAACACATGGTCATCGTGTATGGCCCGCCCGTTAATGGTCACTTTTATTGAACCTTCTTCTCCTTCGGCCAATGAGCGGCAATTGACAAAGTAGAATAGGTTTGCCCGTTGTAACCCTGTCCTCTCTGCAGCAGTCAATTCTATAACACGTGTTGCTTTTCGATTCTCGAGGGAGGTTGTTTTTCTCAATTCAAGGTTGGTAAGGCTGTATTGATTACCAAAAAAACTGCTCTTGAGTAATTCGAACTCAATTTGATTTTGATTTTGTAAAAATGTACCTGGCAAGGTTATTGGAAGGTTTCTCTGGCTGATATCCCCTTCAAATACAACGTTGTTATTCAGTTTAACCGAGATGCCACCACTTCCTTCAGAAATAAAAAAGAATAAATTTGCGTCTGATGCCTTTTGTGCATCAGAGAGTGTGAAAAATATTTTTTTGGGGTTGTTTGAGAAGAGTGACTTGCGTATCAAAAGTGTGTTTGCCAAGGTTGTTCTGCCTTGCTCTTCGCGCACAAAAAGACTTAATGGATTGAGGCGCACAGGCACAGCATCTGCACTTCTTGCAAAAACCATTCCTGGAGAAACAGAAAGCAATGTCTTTCCTGACGGTGTGACACCAAAAGTCGTACCTGTTCTATTCGCACTGGTGAAACTTTCTCCGAGAATACGCTCCCTTTCTTCAGGAGCGACGATCAAGACATATACAAGAATGAAAAGTGCCAGTAAGAGGATAAATGTAGCTATTGCTGCAGGGTCTGATTGACCCCTCCTCTTTTTCATAAATCGCTACATAAAATCTATCTATTTAAACTTTTCCAACCAAATAAGAGCTAGAGAGCGTAGCGTGCGTATGCCAAGAAACGTGGCTCCCGTAAAAGCAACTTGAAAAGAAATTTGGATGGAAAATCCCTATCATAGGTTTCTATAACCTCTCGAACTCTCTCTTTTTTGAAAAGGGATGTTAAGCGGTCATATTCTTCAGAAGGAAACTTGTTCATTATCCTGCGTATCTGAAGATTAAGCCACAAGTCTTTTCCAACAATTTTTCTCCAGTTTTTATCATACTGCATCGGATCTTTCGCATATGCCTGTGCTGCAAGAAGACCTGGAACAATTCCTCCGAAGGTTGTTGCTTTTACCTGCGTTGCTGCATCCCCTATAAGGGCTATATTTTCAAGTTGAGTTTTCAGATGAGGATTATATACTGGAATCATTCCTGACTGGTATTGGATTATGTGTGCTTTTTTATACATCAGAAGCGCCTTAAATTGTCTGAGAGCATCTTTATATGCACAGATCCCTATGCGTCCGGTGTTTTCATCCTCTGGAACATACCATCCGAACGCGCCCTTATCTAAAAATATCTCCATGATATCAGGGTCAGATATTGCACTTACCCTTGCCTGCACTCCAGCAATATATTCTCTTTCTCCGAACAACCCTGCAGACTTTGCCACAGAAGAAAAGGGCCCGTCTGCACCAACAAGAAAATCTGTTGTCTCGGTTTCATTACCCACTTTTATTTTAATCCCATCTTTAGTCTGCTGCAAACCTGTAAAGCGTGAGTTCAGCCTATAATGTACGCCCGATTCTTTTGCTTTTTCTGCAATGAAAGCGTCAAACTTTGCACGGTCAAGGATAAGATCCTTCTTTTTCAGGTTAATATCTAAGATGATCTTATTTGGAGATATAATCCTGAACGTGCTTATTTTGTTTACCACAACCTCTTCTTCTATCTTAAGTATGCTATGAACTGAATCTGTAAGAATCCCTGTGCACTGAACTGGCTGACCGATTTTAGCGTGCTCTTCATGTACCTCTACATCTTCACCTTTTTTAGCAAGAAGATAGGCAAGATAGTTTCCTGCAGGTCCAGCACCGATGACAGTAAACATAGTGAGCCTATACAATTTCCATTTAATAAGACTTCTGGCTATGCTTTAAAAAAGTATTTAAATAGTGCTCCTTTTTTCTCTTCATGGACATTCTTCAAGGACTCCGAGATGTAGGCCGTCTCAAGAATATAGCAGGTGTTCTTTTCAAGCACGGTTTGTTGTCTGAGCTTGAGGGCTTGGAATTGAAAAGATATCTTTCATTTAGCAAACGCGTACAAGCCCCTCCAAAAAGTAATACCCCCGGATCCCTTCCAGAAAGGATACGCCTTTCTTTTGAGGAACTTGGTGGGGCTTTTGTCAAATTGGGGCAACTCTTGAGTTTACGCCCTGACCTTCTCCCACAACCTTACATTGAAGAATTCAAGAAGCTCCAAGACCACGTTCCTCCTTTTCCGTATCAGCATGTAAAAACAATTATTGAAAGGGAATTTCATGACAAACTTTTGAATATATTTTCCAGTTTCGAGAAGACACCTATTGCCTCTGCATCAATAGGACAAGTTCATCAGGCTACTCTTGCTGACGGAACCAGTGTTGCTGTAAAAGTACAGCGACCAGACATCGGACAAATTTTTCAGGAGGATATTGACCTTCTTTATTACCTTGCACGCCTAATTGACAGGAAAATACCTGCTACAAGACAGTATGACCTTGTACGCATTGTAAAGGAATTTGAACGTTATACAAAAAAAGAACTAAACTATATGGAAGAAGGGCGCAATATTGACCGATTTTTAAAGCTCTTTGCGAATGAAAAGAAAATAAAAATTCCTAAAGTTTACTGGAATCGTACAACTTCCCGCGTCCTAACAATGGAATTTATTGATGGTGTCAAAGTCGGAGAAGTCAAAGAGTTTTCAAAATTCAACACGTCACCTCTTAGCGTGGCCAAGATAGTTACAAACAGCATATTGCATCAGATTTTTGTTTTTGGTTTTTTCCATGCAGATCCGCATCCTGGAAATGTATTTGTTCTTCCAAACGGGAAAGTTGCCTTTCTTGATTTTGGTATTGTTGGCAGCCTTGATGCTGCCATGCAGGAGAAAGTTGAACTGCTCCTTGTTGGGCTTATCAAACCAGACCGTGACCTCTTTATTCAAAGTCTTATTGATGTTGGCATTGTTCCTGAAAATACCGATGTTCAGAAACTTCGCGTTGACCTTAAGATATCCCTTGAAACATACTATAATCGCGAAGTTAGAGAGATTAATATGCAGGAATTTTTTAACACAATATTCCATCTTTCCCGCGAATATGGAATGCATTTTCCAGTTGATTTTGTTCTTCTTGTAAAGAGTATCCTTACTCTCGAGGGGCTTGACCGCGAACTTTATCCCAAGTACAACCTTGTTGAAGCCTGCAAACCCCACATTCAGGAAGTGATGAAGAACAGGTTAAGTGCCAGACGCATTGTTCGCTCGTGGAAAGAAAACTTGTTTATGTTTCAACAAAATCTCCAACACATTCCAAGAGACCTTCGCCAAGCACTTGCGGTTCTCAAGACAGGCAAACTTAAGGTAGATATAGAAGATAGAGACATACAAAGGTTTGCGCTCGAAATTGACCGCTCAAGCAACAGGATCGTATTTGGACTAATTATTGCAGCACTTGTTGTTGCTTCCGCCCTCATTATGCTTGCACAGCTCCCACCCTACTTCGTAGGTGTGCCTTTAATCGGTGTGCTTTTTCTGGCTATTGCGGTATTTCTTAGCATAGTACTCATCATTTCAATTTATCGTGAAAAAGGAGGTGTAGTCTAAATGACAAAAAAACGACGTGCTGTTCGCACTGGCAAAAAGGTTGGTATTATCGCCACACGCGTTGCAGCAAAAGGAGTAAAAAAGGCTGTCCGCCTAACAGAGGGTGCAGCAAAACGAGTTGTAAAAATATCACTGGACCACAAGCAACAACTCAAAGAAGAAGTGAAACGTGAGGTCAAGCGAGGCGTGAAGGAAATCCTGCGAGCTTCTCTCAAAGAAGTCAGGAGAGTTGCAAGGCAGGTCCTTTTGCAGGAGCGGAAGGGAAGCAAAACAAAGAAAAGAAGCGGCAAGAGAAAGCGAAAGTAAAGAATGCAGGAAGCATATATTCTAGGCGGCCTTACTTTTTTTTCACTTGGGGCTGCTTCGCTTTTTGATTTGCGTACAAAGGAGATTCCTGACTGGCTTAGTTACGGCTTTCTATTTAGCGTTCTTGGAATCAAGTTTATTGCCTTTCTTTTAGACAAACCTTTCTCTTACTTCTTATGGGGCCTGGTTGGGCTTGCAACCTCTGTGCCATTGGGCTTATTTCTTTACTACACCAAGCAATGGGGTGGCGGCGATGCTAAACTCCTTTTTGGAATTGGTGTTGTCCTCTTTTCTTCTTTAGCAGGATTTAGGATGCTTGGAAAATTTCTTCTCGGTGTAATTTTTATCGGTGCTGCTTATGGGGTTTTATGGGTTGTAATCTTTTGTATCCGTGAACGACCACAAGTCTCTTTAAAGGTCCGACAATCATTTCGGGAAAAGGGATTGATTCTTCTCATACCTCTTCTTGCCGGTATTGTAGTATCCGGCCTTGGATTTTTTATAGGAGATCCTACCTTTCTTTTTGCCGGGATTGTTCTAAGCCTTTTTACAATCCTTTTTGCACTTCTTATCTTCATCAAGATTGTTGAACAAATCGGCCTTGTTAAAAAAATACCAGTCTCAAAACTCATACCAGGAGACTGGATTGCAGAAGATGTTACTGTTCATGGTAAAATCTTATATCGAAAGCGAAGCCCAGGGGTGAGCCCAGAGCAAATTGCAGCTTTACGGCGAGCACACGTTCGGGCAGTGCTTGTTAAAGAAGGAATTCCTTTTGTGCCTGTACTATTTTTTTCCTATTTATTATTAATATTTTTTGGCCCAGCTTTACCTTTTTAGGGAATGCGCTCTTTTTCTTCTGTATCTCTCATGGAGACCGGTTCTATTTTCTTTGGGTTTTCCAGTACAACTTTATTTTTTATCTTATTTTGCATTTCAAGAAAATCTTTCTGCTCAAGCTTAAGCGTGTTCCATGCCAGCGCAACATCGTCGTTTTCAAACCTTGGAATAATGTGGACCCCTGCATGAGGGACGACTTGACCTGCAGACTGGCCACTTTGAACCAGAAGATTTGTCCCTTTGGCTTGTGTTGCTTCATAGATAACCTTGGAAAGTTTTGTTGCAACAGTAAATAATCTGATTTGCGCTTCTTGGGGGAGCAGGCTTATAATCTGATAATGAGATTTTGAGAAAAGGATTGTGTGCCCCCTTGTCGCGGGGTTTATATCCAAAACAGCAATGAGACTTTCATCTTCATAGATTTTATACGCACTTAGCGCACCTTTTGCAATAGCGCAGAAAACACATTGCTGAGTCTTCAGCTCTTCAAGCTCTTCGGGGGGAATATTTGAAAGTATTTCCTGAAGTTTTTCTTGCTGCTTATCTTCTGGAACACCTTCAAGCTGCTGGCGAATCTCGTTTATCCTTTCTTCTGAGAGGGACATAGAACGTCACTTATTTAAAGGCATTAAAAGGTTTCGTTTTTATGCTTTCAGTAATCATCCCCGCATACAACGAAGAAAATTATATAGGCAGGTGCCTTCAATCACTTTCACAGCAAAGCTACCGTGATTTTGAGACCATTGTTGTGTGCAATGGGTGTACCGATAGGACTTGTGAGATTGCCCGTAATCTTGGAAGCAAAGTTATAGAAATACAAGAAAAAGGAATTGTCCTTGCCCGAAACGTTGGTGCAAATGAAGCCCTGGGTGAAACATTACTATTTCTTGATGCAGACACACACTTTCATGAAAACGACGCACTTGAGCGCATGATGTCATTTGGGATAGACCAAGGAACTTTCTTTGCTCTTCCAAACCATTTTCGACTTAAGTATAGGCTTTATCTTGTCTTCAGGAACATTCTTGTCCGACTTGGAGGGATAAACGGCGCATTGTTTTGCAAGAAGTCCTATTTTGACATGGTGGGTGGATTTTCAGAGTCTTCGCACCCAACTGAAAACAGGAACCTTTTACGCAGGCTAAACAGATTTGGAAAGTTCGGGGTTGTTGATGCCTATGTTGTAACTTCTATGCGCCGCTATGAGTGCAGAGGATTTTTTTCGGTTGCTGTTTATTGGCTTCGAATACTTCTCTTCGGAAAGAAAAAAAACCCTTATGAAGATGTCCGCTAACCGATTGCCCGCCTGACATCAACTGTTTCTACGCTACCAACCCCGTCCAGACTTTTGAGTTCTTCCTCAATCGCATCTGTCGGGCCTTCATTTTCATCCAATACAAAGGTTGCCTTGATTGCATTCAAACCAAAAGCAATTGGCTCGACTTCAAACCTTATTTGCATAATATCAAAAGAAGCTAGTTTCTCCTTTACTAGATTTTCTGTCTTTTTAACATCAATTTCTGGGCTTTCAAGCATCACTTTTATTGTTATTACCACATCTGCCATTTTTAGTTGGGTCCAGTGAAATTACATTTAGAACAGGTGTATTTTGCTGCAATCTCCCTGCAGTGAAGACAACGGATAATTTCTCCTCCTCCACATTCCGGGCAAGGAAAACGGGCTGTACCAGCCTTATTTGTTGTTTCTACATTACATGAAACGCAGCGGTCTGTTGCCATAATGGGATTTCCTTCCAAATGTTTATAAAGCTTGTGCTATAATTTGTATTTTGACTGCCCCTGTAGTCTAGCTTGGATAGGACACAACCCTGCGGAGGTTGGAACCGGGGTTCAAATCCCCGTGGGGGCATCAATGTTTGTAACTCTAGAATCAATTAATTCCCAACTATCAATTTTGCACTATCATCAAATATTATCTTACATCCTGGAAAAGTATCTAATCTTGAAATTTTGCTTATTTCCACATCGTTGTCTATGTGAAAAGTTCCGTTGTTGTTAAAGTGCAAGATGTTACTGTTTAAGTTGACTGAGCTTGCTATAACACAGCTATCAGAGCAGTCAACATTCCAAGTTCCTGACGAATATGTACAGGAATCTGTTGCTTGGGTTTCTTCCGTCCCTATTAAAAAGTCAGGTTTATCTGAAGCAAGGTAGAGTGGTGCTCCCTGGTCCTTATCCCAAACATACCAATCATCAAAGATGCCATCCCAGTATTCGTTGGGCTGCCTTTCCCTCCCAACCCTTGTAGTGGTTGCTCCAGACAACTGGGTTGTTGATCCGCTTGTTCCTTTTGAAGTTGCATTCCACCACAACTGTGCCCCAGCAGATGTTCCCCCAGTAAGCCTTACATGGGTCAAACTAGAAGGAAAATGCACCCCTGTGTTTATAGTAACTCCCGTTCCTCCACTAAATATAAAGGCTGTATTTTCAGGACCATTTGTTCCAAACCTTAGCAGATCCTGGTCAGGGCTGCCATCCTCATCTGTGAACCCACCCAACCATCTGTTATTTACCTGCTGGTCGTCCCTGCTCCAGAAGTCTACAGTTATTGCTGTATTTTGGACTTCTGATGGAACCGTGGAATTTATCCAACTGTTAGCCTGGTCTCCTTGTGTGTCAATACAGCCACCAAACTTGCACCCAGTCCCAGAAACAGCTGTTGTAACAACAGCCAGGTCATGACCAATTTTCCCTGCAGAATCCTTGGTAAGGCCTCCTGCAATGTCATCAAAAGTCCAGTGAATTAACATGTGCCCGTCATCATCAAAAGGCCAGTCAAGCGTTCTTGTATTGTTAGCCACAGGATACTTTATGGCAGAAGAGTTCCCATAATAAAACCAAGCATCACTGTAGTTTTGGCTTACTGGGATTTGATGAGAAAAGTTGAAATAAAGATTGGTATTTGGTGTGTCGCATCCTGTTACCTTTATCGGTATTGAGATTGAGTGGTTTATGACAACCCTTATATCATCACAGTCGCTTTGAAGGTCTCCTTGTGATACTTCAGTTGCAGAGTCAAAGCCAGTTATGTTAAAAGTCCAGCCAGATGGAACTGCGGCTGTTGAATTAGCAATCAGATTCAACTGCCTTCGTTTGGTCCAGCCAGAATAAAAAGCCGGATGATATTCTGTATTTGTATTTTCATCCAAAAACCCAAGAATGCCCCTACTCTCGTAAATTCCTGTCTGTTGGTTCCTGGCTAAGGGTGTTCTTACAGTAACCTTGAAGTATTTGATTCCATCAGTATTCGTGGATTCAGCAAGATTAATATTTTTGTATTTAAACTTAAGTCTGCCTGTTTCAGACTGTTTTGTTGGGTTTTGCATCAATTGCCAATCATTAAAGAATCGCTGCTCATAGACAAGCTTATCATAAGTTACATCTTCAAAACTTGAGATAAGGTTATATCTTATACTCCCATTAGGGTAACTTCCATCCTCTACTCTGGTTATTATCCCTTTTGATTCTGTTACAGTTTTTAGTATTCTTGCTGTATGGGATGTATTTTTCCACTCTTCAACCCTAATATCCTCGGGGTTCAGATTATTCGCATCAAAACTTGTATTCCTTAGAAACAAGCTCAAACCAAATGTCCTTTGTGTTGTATCAAGATTCTGGAGGGAAACAACATAAGTTTTGTCTACTATATCGCTTGAAACCAGGTACCATTTAACATCAAAGTTGTTTGCAGTGGTAGAATCTATCGGCTCTTTTCCGGTTATTTCTGGAGGGGTTGATGGGGTTTGTTGAGCTAAGACCTGGCTGCCTGAAATAGCTGCTGCTATTGATAAAGCCATTGTAAAGATTGAAATTACACCAAACAGTGTTTTCAACCTAGTTTTGTTGATTTTCACCATATTTTTTATCCTTGCAAAATCATGTTTGTTCCATTCCAGCACATGGAACCCCCGGCATTACCTACATAAACACAATTTGTAATGTTAACATCCTGAAAATAGGATGTCCCGACTGTTGCATTCACAGTACCATCTTGGAATATCACATCTCCGGCGCCGACCATTAATGCTGCGCCGACCATTAGAAGTCCTATGAACAGAATTCCAAGGATATTTTTTGCCTTCACTTATTTTTCACCTCCTTTTGATTTTTAATGAACATCCAGAAAGAATTACATCTTCCTCCACATATTTATGAAGATTCTATCTTTTTTTATTAGCCTTATGTAGCTGGATGCTGGGAGGAATCTTTTAAGAAATTTAGAGGGTTTATTAGATTCAACATTCAACATCTCAATTCTATTTAAGATAACATATATTTAAAGGTATTTTAACGGAGTAAGGTGTATGAGGACCTAGAGATACCTATATTGCTTCCATCAAATACGCTTCCAAAAGGATAGTATGTTGTTTCTTCAACCAAGTTGCCACTAAAATTAGTTATTAAGGTAGTAGAACCCAAATGATCTGGATGACTGAACTCTTTAGTACCATCCGGCTTTATTGTTGCAATTAAAGTGCTGTCATGATAAACATACTCTTCATTAAACACGCCTGTTGAGTTGATTCTTTTTACAAATGTTTCATCAAAATAATACTCGGTATTGTTGGTATTATTTCCTAGATAAGAAACCTTCATTAATCTGTTCCCATTTCCATTGTAGAAGTATTCTTCAGTTACTGCTCCATTTGAATTGTTTCCACGAACTTTAATTAATTGATTGAAGGAATTGTACTCATAGTAGTTAGACTCGTCTTGTATTATATTTCCATTCAGATCATAAGTAAAATTATAATCTATACTTGAAGAATCTAAATCATTACTATTTTCAGTTAAACCCAAATCTCCTTTGTTATCAATGTAACTTACAGTTATATTATTACTATCTTTAATAATAAATGAATTACTTGGAGCAGTACAAGTTGTACTTTGATCAGAACAATCTCCAAATTCTAAACATAAATTTCCTTCTCTATCAATATAAGCTGTACTATTATCGGTAGAATTTGCAATAATAAATGGGTTAGCTGGAGAGATACAATTACTTGATATAGTACAAGTACCTTTTAGAACAATATTTCCTTCATTTCCAAACCAGGCTACATTACCAAAAGAAATATTTCTAATATCCAATAATATCTAGAAATTCTTTTGGCTTTACTATTTTAATACCTTTAAATTCTTTTAATTTTAACAAATGTGGATCTCCTGATATAATATAATTAACTTTGCCTTCAAAAGCACATTCTAAAACGATATTATCATCTGTGTCCTCTTTAATAATATTAATTTTTGTTTTAGGATCAATTAAGTAACAGATTTTTAATAAATTAGTTATAAATTCTTGTTTATCTTCTTTTGCTATAAAAGAAAATTTGTCTCTTTGAAATACTTCTAAAAATTCTTTAATTAAATCAATACTTTCAATTAATTGATATTTACTAGATAAACAACCTTCAAATATCTTTCTTGGATTGCCTTTTTTCCAACCTAATGCAGAGATTAAAATACTTGTATCCAGAACTACTTTAATCATCTTTTAAATCTAACTTTCTTAATCTCTTTTATAACATCTTTTTGAGTAATCTTGTGTTTTTTGAATTCATCTGAAAATTTATTTAATAAGTTGAGCATAGCCTTTTTTGCTTCTTCTCTCGCTATTCTTTTTAAAAGAATGCTGTCTCTATCATGAACCATTACAAATTTATCTTCTTTTTCCAGTCCCATTTCTTCCCTAATATTCTTAGGTATAACAAATTGCCCTTTACTCGAAAGCGTTATCACGTCAATCATTTTAACCTCAGTAAGGCTTATATTACTGTAAGATGTAACTTACTTATAAAGTTTTCTATTTTAATAAATTTGAAGTCTTGCCTGCCACCTGTAAATCCTGGAAGAGCTGCTCCTGCCACATCTGCCCCAAGAGCTAAATAATTAGTCAAGCTTTGTTCTTTATTTAATTCATTAATATCATAAAGAATAAATCCAACATCTATCGCAGTTTCAACATAATTACCGCTACTATCAGTATACTTATACGGATTATTCAGAACATAAGAATAGCAGTTTAGAGCTTGTGGATTGTAGATATTTGGTTTTATTGAATCGCACTGTGTAAACCCTCTCAAAAC
>Ga0209541_10000553_pt1 | contig 73439 bp, 72 predicted proteins | sample RifCSPlowO2_01_FD_184027 | JGI IMG/M metagenome (GOLD analysis project Ga0209541, IMG submission 184027) | Groundwater microbial communities from Rifle, Colorado - Rifle CSP2_plank lowO2_0.1 (SPAdes) (version 2) | ecosystem: Environmental > Aquatic > Deep subsurface > Groundwater | place...
AAGATTCTCGACTGCGGCCACCCGTAGGTGTATGGACCGTTTCTCAGTTCCATCGGTGGGGATCGGGCTCTCACCCCCCCTACCCGTCATAGCCTTGGTGAGCTATTACCTCACCAACTAGCTGATAGGTCGCAGGCCGTTCCTTTAGCGATAAATCTTTACCCTTCGACCGAAGTCTCAGGGACCATTGGGAATTATCTAACCTTTCGGCTAGTTATGCCCAACTAAAGGGTACGTACCTACGTGTTACTACCTCGTTCGCCATGGGTCTAAACCCATTCGACTTGCATGCCTTATCCACGCCGCCAGCGTTCATCCTGAGCTAGGATCAAACTCTAAAATTAAACGAAGTTTAATTTTACCCCGCGAAGCCCGTTAGGGCGAAGTGGGGTTGAGTTAATATGCCCCACTCCGCAAAAGCTTCGCGGGGCAAATTTCTTCGAAATTTGAACGGAACAAAACAAAAAATACCTTATTTTGAAATTCTTGTTTTGACCCTAGCTACTAAAATCACTTTCTAGTTTTAATAAACTAGATAAAAATTTGGGCGCTGATTTTATTTAAAAAATCAGCATCCTCAATTTTTATAGTTGTCTCAAAAATGAGACTCCTTAAAAATTGGAACTTGCAACTACTAACCAAACCTTACCACGGCTCAAAGCTAGTAGTTTCTTTTTCTTGTACTTATTATATTTCTTGGTATGTCAATGAACTTTCTTTAAAACACTCCCCATAGGGAGTGTTAAAAAGTATATACTTTTTAAAATATACGTCAAGCTATTAGAGAAGAAGGATTTTCTATAAGACCGGCTTTTTCTTTTGTTAGCTTTCTGTATACATAAACATAAGCCATAACGGAAATTGGAATACTTATAATAAGTCCAATTCCAAAGAAAATAAGACCTAATATATTTAAAAGCATCATAGTAATCCAAAATAATAAGATTTCCCAAAAACTACCTTTAGTGATGGCATAACTTTCTTTCATAGCAGCCACTGGACCACTTTTGGTGTCTATAACTATAATTGAAGAAAAAGAAAATCTAACAGCCCATATAATCCCAGGGACTATTATGAGTATAAGTCCTCCTAAAATTACTAACGGATATATAATAGAAACTCCCAAATATTTCCAAAAAGTTTTATATTCTTTAAATATATCTACAAATTTTGGAGTCTCACCATCGTATATTCTTAAGAATATTTTGTTGTAACCGATCTTTATAATCATCCCAAAGATGATAGCGATAAGTCCAATCAAAGAGAAATCATTTTGATTGTTGCCACCAAAGCCACCAGTCAAACTTCCTACCGCTAAGATAAGAAGGGTGGTAAATAAGACTAATTCCATATGTTCTTTTGATTTTTCCCAAGCGTATTTTATTGATTCTTTTATTGAAAACATAATATAAATATTATAAATAAAATTGAATAATAAAAATATCATAACATAAAATTCAAAATTATGTTAGAATACTAAAAATATGCATAAAAAAAGAGAAAAGGAAGAAATAATAAATAAAAAAACCAACTCATCAAAAATTTTAAAAGGTGTCATCAAAATTACAGCTAAACCGCTTGGTTTTGTCACGCCCGTAGAGGCGGGATCCCGAGCTAGTCGAGGGATGGGTGATGATATTATTGTTTTTGAAGAAAATTTAAATTGTGCCTTAGATAAAGACGAAGTAGAAGTAGAGGTTATAGGTAAAGACCCCACTTCGCAGAAGCTTCGCGGGGCAAGCAGAAAAAAAGGCAGAGTCACTAAGATAATAAAAAGAAATAAAACTAAATTTGTCGGAACAATAGAAAAATCCGGTTCTCGGATATTTTTTAAGCCAGATGATTTTAAATTTTATAAAGAAGTGGATATTAATCCAACATCAGATGTTGGGCAAAAAGCTTTAGTAGAGATAAATTGGGTCAATCCAAATCTTAATCCAAAAGGTAAAATTATTTCTATTATTGGTAAAAAGGGCGAACACGAAACAGAGATGCGTTCAATCCTTTTGGATAAGGGTATTGTTTATAATTTTCCTTCTGAAGTAGAAGCAGAGGCAGAAAAAGTGTCAAAAATGCCCTTTGATACTACAAACAGAAAGGATTTCCGCGATATCACTACTTTTACAATAGACCCAGCGGATGCTAAAGATTTTGATGATGCACTTTCATATGAAGATTTAGGTGACAGTAAAATAAGAGTTGGTGTTCATATAGCCGATGTCTCTTTTTTTGTACGTCCTGATACTCCTTTGGATAAAGAGGCTCTAAATAGAAGTTTTTCGACATACTTGGTAGACAGAACAATTCCTATGCTTCCTGAAATTTTAAGTAATGATTTATGTTCACTTAAACCAAATGTTGATCGCTATGCTTTTTCGGCTGTTTTTGATATTGAAAAAAATACTGGCAAAGTTTTGGAGCGTTGGTTTGGCAGGACAATAATAAATTCAGATAAAAGATTTTCTTACGAAGAGGCGCAGGAAATTCTTGATCAAAAAGTTCCTGAAAAAAACATTCCTTCCCTTAGCACGGATATTTCCCTAGTGGGAAATTCCTCTGCTCACTCCGTCGAGTTGCGCAAGGCACGCTCAGGAAGTTTTTTTCAGGAACTTTCAGAACTTAACCGTCTTGCCAATATTTATCGTGCAGAAAACAAAAAAAATGGAGCCATAGAATTTGAAACAGATGAAGTTAAGTTTGAATTAGATGACAAAGGTAAACCAATAAGGATTTATAAAAAACCACGACTTGACACTATGAAAATGATTGAGGAGTGGATGCTTCTTGCTAATAGAGAAGTGGCTAAGTTTATTAGTGATAAGGTAGGTAAAAGAGGTGGCGCTTCTATTTTTCGTATTCACAAATTACCAAAGATGGAGAAAATAGAAGAATTGGCGATTTTTGTCAGAGCTTTAGGTCATGAATTACCAATTCACAACGGAGAGGTTTCGGCTAAAGATATAAATATACTTCTGAAACAAATTGAGGGTCACGCTTCCGAATCACTCATAAAAACTGCAACTATTCGTAGTATGGCTAAAGCGGTGTATTCTACAAAAAATATAGGGCATTTTGGTTTAGCTTTTCAATATTATACTCACTTTACTTCTCCTATTCGTCGTTATCCTGATCTTTTAATACATCGAATTTTAGAAAAACATATCAAAAATTTACCTGTTGCTAAAGATGAAATAGCAAAATTTGAAAAGATTGCAGTAGCCGCTAGTGATAAAGAAGTTACTATTCAAGAAGCGGAGCGCGATAGTATCAAATATAAGCAAGTAGAATTTATGCAAAATAAAATCGGAGAAGAATTTGATGTTGTTATTTCTGGAGTGACCGAATGGGGTATGTATGTCGAAGACCCTGATACTAAAGTGGAAGGGTTGGTGCGCATCAAAGATTTGGGCGATGACTTCTACAAACTGGACCAAAAAAATTACGCTATAATTGGGCAAAATTCCAAAAAGAAATTCTCCCTTGGTGATTCCCTCCGTGTCCGCCTTGTCTCTGCTGACCTTACCCGCAAAACTTTGGATTTTAAACTTGTATAAATATAACAACTAACCCGATCGCGTTGAATGTTATATTTTGTAATTACTCACGCAAGGATGTCCGTAATTAAATTTTACTTCGCCACCGCGACCGCTTCATCAAAAGCAATAGATAGCAAGCGAGAGCTGCCGTCTCTGCCCATAGTGATGCCGTATATGACGCCGGCGCGAGACATTGTCTCGCGGTTGTGAGTAATAAGGATAAGTTGGGAGACTTTAGAAAGAGACTCAATCATATCTCCGTATTTTTTGGAGTTGGCTTCGTCGAGTGCGGCATCAGTTTCGTCTAAAATTATAAAAGGTGGCGGATTGACTTGAGATAAAGCAAAAAGAAGAGCGATTGAAGTGAGAGCCCTTTCTCCACCAGAGAGCATTTCTAGACCTCGGATTCTTTTTCGAGGTAACGATACTTCGATATCAATTCCAGTTTCAATCTTATTTTGTTCCCCCGTTTCCATTTCGTTCTGTATTTCATCAGAGCTACGTAAGACAAGTTCATCTTCGAATTCAGAGATTATACTTCTTTTTTTCTCATTTTTTACTATTTTGAGAAACGCATTACCTCCATCAAACATAAGTATAAAAAATTCTTGAAAAGTTTTATTTATTTTTTCTATACCTTCTTTAAATTCAATATCTAATTTTTCAATTAATTCTTTTATAAGAATTTCTAAAGAGTCTGCCGATTTTTTTAAATCTTCCAACTCTTTTTCTAAAAATTCATCTCTTTCCAGAGTTTCTCTGTATTCTTTGGTGACTTCTGCTCCACTACCACCTCCTAACTCTTCCAATCTTATTTTCATTTTTTCGAGCTCCCTTCGGCGTTGTTCTTGTTCTGCTCTTTCTTCTTCAGAGTTAAGGATTTCTTCATTTTCAAACCCTAAAATATCTGTTCCTAAAAGTACTCCCCCTTCTTGTATTTCCCTTTTCCAGTCTTCTTCTATTATTTTTATTCTTTTTATTTCTGCCTCTAGTAAATTTAATTGCCCTCTAAGCTCGCTTTGTTCGGAAGATATTTTAAACATAACTCTTTCTGCTTCTCGGCCAGAGTTCTTTTCTTTTTCTATAGATTCTTTTATTTTTTGATATTCAAAAGAAAATTTATTTAAATAAATATTACTTTCCTCTATTTTTTCTTCCATATCTATCTTTTTTTCTTCCAGATTATTATTTAAAGAAACTAATTCACTTAAATTTGTTACTTGTCCTGAGTTTGTCGAAAGATCAGATTTAGTTCTGTGACTTTCAATAAAATCTTTAATCCTTTGAATTATTCTAGAAATTTCTCTAAATTCTGAAATTTCTTTTTCCAATTTTTCTATCTCTTTTAGTGGGACTGTTTTGTTGTCTTCTGATTTTTGGTCTGTTTCTATTTTTTGGATTATTTTTTGATTAGCATTTATTTCTCCTTCTATTTTGCCTATTTCTCTATACAAACTATCTTTGTTTTGTCTTTCTTTCTCTATTTTATTTTCTATATCTAAAAGTTCTTCACTTTTTTGATCTTTATTTCTTGAGGTGTTTAATACTTCTTTAGCTTTTCCCATTGATTTGTCCAACTCTTCAAGTTTTTGAGTCAATGGGTTTTTACTATTGTCAATTTCTTTTTTAGATTTTTCTATATAAATTTGTTCTCTCTTTAAATATTCTCTATAAAATTTAGATAGTTTTAGTCTCAATTGTTCGGCTCTTTCTACTTTGTCTACCTGCTTTTTTAAAAAACGGAGATGGGGAGCTATTTCTCTTCGCAAGGATTCAACTTGTTTTATATTTTCTTCTGTTTTTAAAAGTTTTCTTTGGCTTTCTTCTCTTTTATATTGGTAAATTTTAAGACCTAAGGCGTCTTCTATCATCTCTTTTCTTTCTTTAATATTTGCACTAAGTATTTTGTCAGCTTCTCCTTGAGATATTATATGATGTCCAGAAGCTCCAATGTGGGCTTCTGAAAGAAGCTCTATCACATCTTTAAGTCTAACCAAACTACTGTTTAAATAGTATTCGTTGCTCCCATCTCTATTGACTACCCTTTCTATTATTACCTCATCAAAATCAATATCAAATATATTTTTTGAATTATCAAAAACAAGTTTTACTCTAGATCTATTTGAACGAGCGGTTTCAGTTGATCCATTCCAGATAAGGTCTTCACCTCTCTTACCGCGCATAGATTTCATAGATTGCTCTCCTAATACAAAACGAAAAGCTTCGGCTATATTTGATTTACCGCTACCGTTTGGCCCAACTATGGCTGTTATTTTTGATTTAAAATGTAATTCAGTTTTTTTGGCAAAAGATTTAAAGCCCGAAACTTCCAATGATTTAAGCATGAAAGTATTTTATCATACAAAATAATATTTTATGTATAATAGTCTTTATGCTTTCTAAAAAATATAGATATATAAAACGTAATTTGATTGTCAAAAGATCTATAGCGGGTTTGGGTCTTTTTACTAAAGAATCTATAGAGCGCGGCGGTTTTGTTATTGAATATAAAGGGTCAATCCTAACAGAAAAAGAGGCTAATTTAAAAGGGGGTAAATATCTTTTTGAGACTAGTAAAAATCGTTTTATAGATGGTTCTAGTCGCAAAAATATTGCTAGATATATAAATCATTCATGTTTACCAAATTGTGAAATAGAAATTTTACGAGGCCATATTTGTGTTTTTTCTAAACGTAAAATAAAGGCAGGGGAAGAGCTTTGTTATGATTATGATAAAGAATATTTTGATGAAATCATCAAACCTCTTGGTTGCAAATGCTTAAAATGTAAAGTTAAATAATTTAATTCCAATTTTTATTTTTTAAAGCTTTACGAGCCGCCGACTGTTCTGCGTCCTGTTTTGATTCACCATTGCCTTCGGAGACCAACTCTCCATCCAAAAATACACCAACAGTAAATTTTTTGTCGTGATCAGGCCCGATTTCTTTCATAGTTTTATAAGATGGAGTAATACTGACTATGTCTTGAGCTTTTTCTTGGAATTTACTTTTAGCATCTATCCAAAGCTCTTCTTCTACTATTTGTTCTGTTTTTGGAGTTATATATTTCAATATAAAATCTCGCGCATTATTGTATCCAGAATCTATATAGATAGCTCCGATAATAGCTTCTAAAGCATTAGCTAAAATATATTGACGAGCCCGACCCTCATCTTTAGCTTCACCACGAGAAAGTAATAAGAAATCATTGGCCTTGATTTCTCTAGCTACTTCAGCACATGTTTGAGCATTGACTAGGGCGCTTCGGATGGAGGTTAGGTCACCTTCGTTTTTTTCTGGATATTTATTGTAGAGAAAGTCTGTTGTAGCTAGTTCAAGAACAGCATCTCCTAAAAATTCTAAGCGCTCATTATGACCTCCTTTTAAATTTTTATTTTCATTCAAAAAAGAGCGATGAGTAAATGCTTGTTTTAATATACTTTGATCATTAAATTTTATTCCTATTTTGTTTTCAAACTCGCTAAAATCTTTTTCTTTCATTTTATTGTCCGCCAATCAGCTAATGCACACTAATTTTACTAATTTTAGATTCGTAAGATTAGTGTAAATTGATAATTGGCGTTTTATTTAACTAATAAATTAATGGCTTTGGTTACTATAGGCAATATATCATCATAAAAATTTAAGTCCAAAATATCTGCTAATTTAAACCATCTGACATCATCTAATCCACCTTTCTTCTCTTTATTTTCTAAGGTCAGTTCTTCATAAGGAGCTTCTGCTAAAAAGTATATAACGTGTTTTTCTAATCTACCCCTTTCTGGATGAAATGTTTCGTAAGCATTTTCTCCTAATTTATCTTTGACTTTTATTTTTATTCCAAGTTCTTCTTTAGCTTCACGGACCAGACCTTCTTCTTGATTTTCGTCTTTTTCTAACTTTCCTTTGGTCAATGTCCAGTGTCCAAAAACATCGTGAACCAATGCTATATAAACTTCATCTTTTTCGCGAGCATAAACAACTGCTCCGACTAAAGTTTCTTTGGTGGCTATTTTTTTGTTGATAGGACTTTTATCATCTTTACCGGGTTCACCCATTTCCTTGTAGACGGCTCCTAAAACACCGTTTATAAATTTGCCACTAGTTTCTCCACCAAATTTTTTAGCCAACTCAATAGCTTCATTGATAGCTACTTTTGGAGGCACTTGTTCTCTATCAGAAAATAAAAGTTCAAAAAGACCAATACGTAAAATATTTCTATCTAAGATGGCAATTTTTTCAATAGGCCACTCTGGAGCAGCTTTGGTAATTATGTTGTCAAGATCTCTTCGCTTACCTAAAACACCTTCTAGTAGATTTTTCATAAAATCTCCATTTTGAGCATCGGGCGCAAATTCAGTAGCATCTCTTTTAAGAATATCTTTTGGTTCAAGTTTTTGACCACTAAAATCCCACTCATAGAGAGTTTGAAGTACTGTTGATCTTGCAAGGTGCCTGTTTGCCATAAAATGTGAATTTCTAATTGACCTAATTATACTAATTAGTCTAAATAATTACCAATTCTCAAATCCCAATTTAGAAATTTGATATTAGAAATTATTTAGGTTAATTAGAAATTAGAATAATTAGGTTAATTTATTTTTTTGCTTGTTTGGCTTTTTCTTTGGCCTTGTTTTCTTTTTTGATAATCTTTGAATGGACATCCAATATTTGTTTGCCCTTGTATTTGCCACAAACTTGGCAAACTAAATGAGGTGCTTTTGGGCTACCACATTCTTTACACAAGTTTAAAGATTGAGTCTCCAAAGCGTGATGACTCCTTCTATTTGCCGTATGGGCTCGTGTATGTCTCATCCTGATTACCATAGGTTTATATTAATATATTTCATAAAATAAGGCAATATGATTAAATTTTACAAAAACTTTTTCTATGTATCTCACTTAGGCCAAGTTTTTTAATGAGATGGCGGTGGAGGAGGGTGCCATATCCTTTGTGGGTTTCAAAATTGTATTGAGGGTATTTTAAAGCTAATTTACACATTAAGTTGTCTCGAGAGACTTTAGCCACAATAGAAGCGCAAGCAATAAAAACATCTTTTTCATCCCCTTTTATAATTGTCTTTTGATTTTTAAATTCTTTTGGCGCTTTCAACAATCCATCAAGTCTAATGAAAGAAGGGTTCCCCTTCTTCATCAAAAAAGTGTGGTGTAATTCTTTGAGAGATTTTTTCACTCCTGTTTGGATTGCTTTTGAAATCCCTTTTTTATCTATTATTTTGTTTGAAATGTGAGATACAGAAAAAGAAATTTTATTTAATTTTTTTAATTCTAAAAATTTTTTATAATTTTTTTCTCTTTTTTTTGCGCTTAGTTTTTTAGAATCCCGCAATTTATTTTCAAAAATATTTTTTAAAATCCAGTTTCCTGTTTTTTTATCTGTCATAAAAACTCCTACACTGACTGGCCCCGCGAGTGGTCCCCTGCCCACTTCATCTATACCAATTATCCATTTTTCTGGAGTTTTCATTACATATAAAATAGCATAAAAAAGTTTACCCCCGCCACTCTTGGTGACGGGGGCTCGAACTTCGACTTCCTCGTAGACCGGCGTGGTCTACTTCTTCTTCGCTGAGGCGCCGAACTTCTCCATGGTCTTCTCTTCTCCTTGATGTGCGCTGGTGTCCACCAGCGCAGATTGAATGCCCTCACGGGCCAGGTTTTTTTGCATTTTTTTTCTCCGTGCTCTCTCTCTAGTGAGAATTGAGCACTTCTATAATTAATGTACCAAAAGATAATAAATGATGCAAGCGACCTGTGGATAAAATTTTGAGTTTCTATTATGATGTCCATATGGCTAAAATAAATCATCTACACACTCACTCTCACTATTCTCTACTACAGGCCTTACCTAAAATACCCGAACTTATAGAAATAGCCAAAAAAAATGAAATGAAAACATTGGCTTTGACTGACAACGGCAATTTATATGGAACTATTGAATTTTATAAGGAATGTAAAAAAGCCGGAATAAAACCAATTATTGGGGTAGATGCATATTTGGCCAGTCGAACTCGTTTTGACAAGCAAGCGGGAGTAGACAAAGATAGATTTCGTTTAGTTTTACTTTGTAAAAATGAAATCGGTTATAAAAATCTTTTAAAATTAGTGACTGCATCATATTTGGAAGGATTTTATTACAAACCGAGGATTGATTTTGAGATTTTAGAAAAATATTCGGAAGGGTTGATTTGTATTTCTTCTTCTTGGAATGGTGATATTTCTACTGCCTTGAGAAATAAAAATATAAAACTAGCTAAAGAATTAATTCAAAAATATAAAGATATTTTTAAAAATAATAATAGTAAATTAGATAAGTCCAATACAAGTAGCGATTTCTATATCGAGATAACTAAACATCCAGAATTTGCTGGCCATAATGAATATATGACAAAGCTGGCTAATTTTGCTAAAGAAAATGAAGTCGGAATTGTTGCTTCCCACGATATCTATTATATAAATCCAGAAGATAGAGAGGCAAAAGATACTTTGATGGCTGTTGGACAGGGTGCTCCTCAAGGTGAAAACAGAGGATCTTGGGATAATGAAAATGAAGATTTTTCTTTTCTTCCTGACGAAGAAATGAAAGAGAGATTTAAAGATATGCCAGAGGCGATTTTTAACAATCACAAAATTTCGGCTCTCTGTAATTTAGAACTAGAACTTGGTAAGTGGGCTTTCCCAAATATAAAAATTGAATCTGGCAGAAGTTATGATGATGAGCTACGAAATCTTGCTTTTGAAGGTCTTGAAAAAAGAGATTTACCAAAAAATGAAGAAGTTTTAAATAGATTAGAATATGAACTTGAAGTTATAAAAACAAAAGGTTATTCCCCATACTTTTTGGTTGTAGCTGATCTTATGAATTATGCTCACGCTCATGGTATTTTAACTAATATTAGGGGTTCAGTTTCTGGCTCCCTAACTACTTATGCCGCTAATATTACAAATATAAATCCATTAGAGTATGAAATACCTTTTGAAAGATTTTTAAATCCAGACCGACCTTCTGCTCCAGATATTGATATGGATTTTGCTGACGATAGGCGTGATGAAATGGTGGAATATGTTAAAGAAAAATATGGCGCTGATAAAGTGGCCCAAATTGGAACTTTTGGCACTATGATGGCTCGGGGCAGTGTTCGTGATACGGCACGAGCTTTGGGATTTGCTTACACTATTGGTGACAAAATTGCCAAACTTATTCCTATGGGTGCTCAAGGTCATCCGATGACTATTGATAGAGCTATGAATGAAGTGCCAGAACTTTTAGAGTTGTATAAAAAAGATGCTGATACTAAAAAAGTAATTGATATGGCAAAGAAAATAGAAGGTTGTGCTCGTCATATCGGAGTTCATGCTGCTGGAGTGGTTATAAGTCCCTCTGATTTAACCAATTTTACTCCCCTCCAGTTTGACCCTAAGGGTGAAGGTAAGATTATTACCCAATATGATATGTATAGTGTAGATGAAAATGGCGCCGGTCTTTTGAAATTTGATTTTTTGGGACTGAAAAATCTTTCTATTATTGCATCGACTATCAAGCTTTTGAAAAAAACTAAAAATATAGATTTAAACCCAGATGATATACCTATTGATGATAAAAAAACTTTTGAGATGTTGGCGAGAGGTGAAACTGAAGATTTATTTCAGCTCAATGGTGATGGTATGACAAGATTTTTGGTGGAATTAAAACCTTCTTCTATTCATGATATCAACGCTATGGTGGCTCTCTATCGTCCCGGACCTATGCAATTTATTCCAAATTATATTGAACGTAAGCATGATGCTAGCAAAATTACTTACGCTGATCCGGCATTAGAGCCAATTCTTAAAAAAACTTATGGTATTTTAGTTTATCAAGATGACCTTCTTATGATGGCTCACAAACTTGCTGGATATTCTTGGGGCGAAGTGGACAAATTTAGAAAAGCGGTTGGTAAAAAAATTCCGGAAGAAATGGAAAAACAGAGGGAGAAATTTATTGCAGGTTGCATAGAACATTCCAAATGGTCGGAGAAAAAAGCTAAAGAAGTATGGAAATGGATAGAACCCTTTGCTTCCTATGGTTTTAATAAAGCTCACTCGGTCTCTTATGGTCGTGTTGCATATCAAACTGCCTATTTGAAAGCAAATTACCCCGGCGAATATATGCGCGCAGTTCTATCTGCTGAATCTGGTGATACTGAAAAGGTGGCTATCTCAATTGCTGAATGCAAAAGAATGGGAATTGAAATACTTCCGCCAGATATAAATGAAAGTTTTTCTGATTTTACTCTCGTTAAAAAAAGTGAAGAAGAATTAAAAGCAGGAGGAGAAACTATAAGATTTGGTTTAACTACCATCAAAAACTTTGGAGAAGGTATTTCGCATATTATAACTGCTGAACGAAAAGAGAAAGGAAAATTTAAATCGTTAGAAGATTTTTTGATTAGAATACAAGACAGAAATTTAAATAAAAAATCTTTAGAAGCCCTCATAAAAAGTGGTAGCTTAGATGCTTTTGGCGAACGCAGTCTTTTGCTTTCAAATACAGATACTTTGCTAGAATACAATAAAGAAGTTTCTATAAATAAAAATCAAGATTCTTTATTTACCTTACTCTCTTCTTCTAAAGGTTATTCTCCTATTTACTTAAAACCTTCTAAAGCAATCACTTTTAAAGATAAACTTTCTTGGGAAAAAGAACTTTTAGGACTTTATGTTTCTGGCAACCCATTAGATGAATTTAAAGATAAGCTCTTAAACCAAAAAAATAATATAAAAAACATAAAAGAAAAAAGTAAAAAAGATGAGCTAGTGGTAGTTGGAGGTATTATAGAAAATATTAGAGATATATTAACCAAAAATGGAGAAAAAATGCTTTTTATCAAATTTGTTGATTTAAATGATAAAATTGAAGTAGTGGTTTTCCCTAAAGTTTTGAAAGAATTTAATGAAATTTTTACTCTAGATGAATGTGTGGTTATCAAAGGTCGGGTCTCTATCCGTAATGGAGAAAAATCTTTAATTGCCGAAAAAGCTAAGAAGTTGTAGTATTTAATTATGTCAAAGCAAGAAAATCAAGATAAAATCAAAGTAAATAAAATAAGACATTCATTGGCGCATCTTTTGGCGGCAGCTGTTTTGGAAATTTACCCCGAAGCTAAGCCAACCATTGGACCTGTTATTGAAAATGGATTTTATTATGATTTTGAATTTAAATCTCCTATAAAAGAGGAAGATTTAGAAAAAATTGAAATAAAAATGAAAGAAATTCTGCCAAGTTGGGATAAGTTTGAAGAAAAAGAAGTTTCTAGTAAAGAAGCTAAAGAATTTTTTAAAGATAATCAATACAAACTAGAACTTATAGAAGATTTAGAAAAAGAAGACCCTTCGACTAGGCTTAAGGCAAGCAAGATAACTTTTTATACTTTTGGTAAATTTACTGATCTTTGTGTTGGGGGTCATTCTGATAAACCTAACAAGGATATAAAAGATGGCTCTTGGAAATTAGATCGTGTTGCTGGAGCATATTGGCGGGGGGATGAAAAAAACAAAATGCTCACTCGTATTTATGGTTTGGCTTTTGAATCAAAAGATGAACTAGAAAAATATATCCAAAATCAAGAAGAAGCCAAAAAAAGAGATCATAGAAAGCTTGGTAAAGAACTTGATCTTTTCCATATAGATGAAATGGTTGGTGTTGGTCTACCTCTATGGCATCCTAAAGGAGCTTTACTTTGGAGGATTATTGAAGATTTTTGGTATCAGAAACATTTAGAAAATGGTTATGATTTAGTTAGGACTCCTCATATAGGAAATAGAATACTTTGGGAGACATCGGGACATTGGGGTTTTTATAATAAATCAATGTATCCACCGATGGAAGCTGGTCAAACTCTTGAAGATAAGCAAAAAAATAAAAAAGTGGAAGTTTCCGAAGAATATCTTTTAAAGCCGATGAATTGTCCTTTTCATGTAGAAATTTATAAAAATAATCCAAAATCTTATAGAGATTTGCCTATGTGCTGGGCCGAATGTGGCACCGTTTATAGATTTGAAAAAAAAGGAGAACTTTCTGGCCTAACCAGAGTTCGTGGCTTTACTCAAGACGATGCTCATATTATTTGCCGAAAAGATCAAGTGGAAGATGAATTAAAAAAAGTTATAGATTTTACACTTTTTATGTACAAATCTTTTGGTTTTGAGATGAAAGATGTAAAAGTCTATTTATCTTTAAGAGATCCAAATGATAAGGAAAAATATGCAGGCAATGACCTTGGTTGGAAATTTACCGAAGAAGTTTTACGAAAAGTGGCTAAAGAGAAAAAACTTGATTTTACTGAAGAAATAGGTGAAGCCGCTTTTTATGGTCCTAAGTTAGATTTTAAAATAAAAGACGTTATTGGCAGAGAATGGCAATGTTCTACTCTTCAATTTGATTTTAATTTACCAGAAAGGTTTGATATGTTATTTGTTAATGAAAAAGGAAAAAATGAAAGACCTTATATGCTTCATAGAGCTTTGTTTGGCTCTTTTGAAAGATTTATAGGTCTTTTAATTGAACACTATGCTGGCGCGTTCCCGCTCTGGCTCTCACCGGTGCAAGTTAAAATTTTGCCAATTGGGGAAAATCATTTTGAATATGCTAGAGAAGTTTTTGAGATATTAAAAACAGAAGGGATTAGAGCAGAAGTAGATGAATCAAATGAAAGTTTAGGTAAAAAAATACACTATGCTAAACAACAAAAAAATCCTTATCTTTTAGTGATTGGTGATAAGGAAGTTGAATCAAAAGAAATAACTTTAGAATCTCGCACTGAAAAGGTTGGTCTTTTCTCTATTGAAAAATTACTCAATCTTTTCCAAAAAGAAATTAAGGATAAGAAATAAAGAAGCGGGACGTTAAATATCAAGGGTGGCGAGTTTGGCGTTGGATTGAATAAAACTCTTTCTAGAAGGGACATCTGAACCCATTAAGACATCAAATATATCATCAGCTTCTGAAGCCTCTATTACATTAATTTGTTTTAGAATTCGACGAGATGGATCCATGGTGGTCTCCCAAAGTTCTTCAGCATTCATTTCACCGAGACCTTTGTAGCGCTGGACAGAGATTTTGCGTCCCGCTGCCGAAGTTGTCTTTGTTTGAACGGCGTTATTTTCACTTTCTTCTTCTATTTCAACATCGGCATCGGGTATGTTTTCAAAATCCTCAATATCGGCACTGGGACGGCCAATTATTTTAGCTTTTTCATCATCACTATAAGCATAGAAAATTTCTTTCCCTTTTTTTATTTTATAAAGTGGCGGTTGAGCGATGTAAATGTATCCACCATCAATAAGTGGTCGGAAATAACGATAAAGCAAAGTCAAAATAAGGGTGCGAATGTGGGCACCATCAACATCGGCATCGGTTGCGATAATCACTTTATGATAGCGAAGTTTTTCAATATCAAAAGTGTCTCCAATGGCAGTGCCGAGAGCAACAACCAAATTTTTAATTTGTTCTGACGCTAGCATACGATCAAGCCGAGCTCTTTCAATGTTTAAAATTTTGCCACGAAGTGGTAGTATAGCTTGGGTTTTTCTATCTCTTCCTGTTTTAGCGGTACCACCAGCTGAATCTCCCTCTACAATAAAGAGTTCTGACTCTTCAGCTGATTTGCTTTGGCAGTCAGCAAGTTTGCCTGGTAAAGTCATCCCTTCTAAAGCCCCTTTTCTCAAAATAGAGTCTTTAGCGGCTTTAGCGGCTTTGCGGGCGCGTAAAGCTAAGACTACTTTATTTATGATAGCCTTAGCATCTTCTGGATTTTCTTCTAGAAATATATCAAAAGCTTCTCCAAAAACAGATTCTACCATTCCTCGTGCTTCAACACTTCCAAGTTTAGCTTTAGTTTGTCCCTCAAATTGTATCTCTCGCAGTTTGACTGAAACTACCACTGTCAATCCTTCTAAAACATCATCTCCAGTAAAAGCATCTTCACCATTTTTGGTAATATTATTTTTCTTAGCATAATTATTTAAAGTTCTGGTTAGGGCAGTTTTAAAGCCGGTTATGTGAGTTCCTCCCTCGCTTTGATAGATATTATTAGCAAAAGGCATAATACGAGCAGTAATATCATTGACATATTGAAGAGCTACTTCTACTGATTCCCCACTTGACTCATTGGTCATTTTTTCAACATAAAAAATGTTTTTGTGGATTGGTTTTTGATTGTGATTATAAAATTTAATTAAAGAAGTGAGCCCCCCATCAAATTTGAAAGTCATTGAAGGAGCTTCAATTTTTAAATCTTTTAAATAAATAATTTCAGTTTCTTTGATTTTTGTTTTAACTTCTCTAAGATCTAAAACTGATATTTTAAGACCTTTGACCAAGTAAGCTTGCTGTCTCATATGGTGGACCACTCTATTAAAATCAAGGTCTATGTTTTTAAATATTTCTATATCTGGTTTAAAAGTAATAATGGTCCCATGCTCTTTAGAATTACCTATTTTTTTAACAGCAGCTTTTCTTTTGCCTTTTGAATATTCTTGAACATAGATACCGCCATCTTTGTATACTTCAACACGCATAAAAATAGAAAGAGCATTTACTACAGAAGCTCCTACTCCATGAAGACCGCCGGAAACTTTATATCCGTCTCCTCCAAATTTACCTCCAGCGTGAAGAGTGGTCATAATCGTTTCAAGAGCAGAAACTTTGGTTTGTTTGTGAATATCAACTGGGATACCTCGGCCATTATCAGTTACTCGAATATAATTATCCGGCAAGAAAGCAATTTCTACTCTGTTAGCAAAACCGCCCATCGCCTCATCGCGAGAGTTATCAAAGATTTCGGTCACCAAATGATGAAGTCCATCAGGTCCTGTAGTTCCTATATACATTCCCGGCCTTCGGCGCACTGGCTCTAGTCCTTCTAAAACAGTAATAGACTCGGCACTATAACTGCCTGACTTTTTGGGTTTAAAGTCTTTTTTTTCAACCTTATTTTTAGCCATTATTAAACAATAATATTAAAACTTTTTATATAATTCTACCTTCTTATTATAGCAAATTTTTATCTTATTTGCTATATCTTGTCGGATTTATTTTGTTGTTGAATTTTAACACGATTTTATTTAGAATAGAGTAATTATGAAAGAACAAATTATTTCAACCGAAGAAGAAAAAGAATTATTAAAGAATTTAGAAAAAAGACAAGATGCCGATGCTTTGCGAATGAAGCGTTATTTGAGTATGCCCGATCTTTCTCGTTCCGAAGATAGTCCTATTGCTGAAATTGTCCATCGTATTGTTAGTAGCACATATTTTAAAAATTTGAATATTATCAAGACTCCAGAAATTGTGCCTGCCGATGTAAGTTTTGATTTGTTTGATTTTCCAATGGACCATCCTGCTAGAAGCAAATCTGATACTTATTATGTAGATGATAAAAACATTTTGCGCACCCACACTACTGTTTGTTGGTATTACTATTTAATGGATTCCGAAATAAAAAAGCGTATTGCTAAAAATGAGCCAGTGGGGTGTTTTAGTTTTGGTAAAGTTTATCGCAAAGATGAGATTGACCGCAATCATATGAATGTCTTTCACCAAATAGATGGCTGGTATTTAATACCAAAAGATTTAGGAACAATTGGACAAAAAGATTTGGAAGAAGCACTTGGAAATATTGCTATTGCTGTATTTGGACCTGATATTAAATATCGATTAAACAAAGATACTTTCCCTTATACGGACCCATCTTTAGAAATGGAAGTTGAAATTGAAGGTAAATGGGTAGAAGTGGTTGGTTGCGGTGTCGTTAAAGGAACTGTTTTAGAAAAACTAGGGGTTGATTCAAAAAATTATACCGGTTGGGCTTTTGGCTTTGGACTAGAGAGATTAGCCATAGTCAGTATGTCTTTACCGGATATCCGTTTACTTTGGTCAGAAGACGAGAGGGTCAAAAAACAACTCCATCTTGACCAAAAATATAAAGAAGTTAGTAAATATCCGCCAGCAACTAGAGACATTTCCTTTTTAGTAAATAAAAGCTTTGTGCCAAATAATTATTTTGATTTGATTCGTGAGACAGTTGGAGAAGATATGATTGAAGAAGTAAAATTGATTGATAAATATGAAGATGAAAACAGGTTTGGCAAAGATACAGTAAGTTATACTTATCGAATTGTTTATCGTTCGTTAGAAAAAACTTTAGCTTCGGGTGAAGTTGATTTAATGCATAAAAAACTAGAACAAAAAACTATCGAAATCTATAAGGCCAAAATTCGCTAATTTTCAAAAAATATATTATTATTCAAATATAGTTCAGTTAATTCATTGTAGATGCATATAACATCAGAGATTATAACTCATATTTTTCTTTTTATAGCTTTGTATCTAGAAGTGTTTTTTTTGATTACTTATTTTGAATCTAGAGATAGAGAGCATAAGTTATCAATATTAAAAATGCCTAAAAAGTGGCCCAGTGTCTCTATTATAGTGCCTGCTTGGAATGAAGAAAATACTATTCTTAAGACTATTTTTTCTCTCTTAAAAATTAATTATCCTAAAGATAAACTTTCTATTATTGTTGTCGATGATGGTAGCACCGACAATACTTGGAAAGTTGTCCAAAGATTTGCTCGCAATAAACAAGTCAAACTTTTAAGGAAGGAAAATGGTGGCAAATATACTGCTCTTAATTATGCTTTGTGTTCTATAGATACAGAATTAGTGGGCTGTCTTGATGCTGACTCTTATGTTCATCCAGAGGCCTTAAAAAGGATTGTGGCTAAATTTGAAGATAGAGAAATGATGGCTGTTACCCCATCTATAAAAATATTTGAACCAAAAGGCATCTTAGGTTTTATCCAAAAAGGTGAATATATTTTTGGTATCTTTTTAAAAAAAGTTTTTTATCATCTAAATGCTCTTTATATTACCCCCGGCCCATTTTCCATTTTTCGTAAGTCAGTATTTGATAAGATAGGTCATTATCGTCACGCTTACAATACCGAAGATATTGAGATTGCTATGAGAATGCAAAGAAATGGCTTGAAGATTGGTAATGTCCATGACGCTTTTGTTTATACTGTGGCCCCTAATACTATTAAGACTCTTTTTAAACAGCGTTTGCGTTGGGCTTACGGTTTTTTGCAAAATGCTATTGATCATAGGGATATGTTTTTTAAGTTACAATATGGACATTTGGGGATAATAGTTTTGCCAGCTGCGGGTTTTTCTTTCTTTTCCACCTTGTATTTTTTTGGAGCTATTGTTTTTGATTGGTTTAGTTCTCTTATTGTCGCTATAAAAAAAATTGCAACCATTGGCTTATCGTTTCCAAAATTTAATTTTGATTTATTTTATATCAATACTAATTTAATTGTTTTCGTATCTATTATTGCTGTGGTGGGAACGATTTTTATGATTGTCACTGCTCGCAAATTGGCTGAAGAAAAAACTAAATTCGGTTTGGACAGTATTCTTTTTATTTTACTTTACACTCTTATTGCTCCTTTTTGGATGCTTAAGGCTCTATACAATGTGGCCTTTGCAAAAGAAACCAAATGGCGCTAACCACCTCTAAAAAATAAAAAACAGAAGGGTTCCCCTTCTTTATTAAAAAAGTGTGGTGTAGTTTATTAATTTTTTGAATGATCTTTTGGAAAATTAATAAGTCAAACACTTGATTTTTTGTCTATAATCTATAAACTATTGGAATGGAGCAACATAGTTGGAAAAAGTATGCATATACATTTCTCATAACAGCGGCGATATTTGTCACGGCGATTTTGGCTAGCAATTATTTCAGTCAAAAGAAGATTAACGAAATAAAAAATATTGAGAGCCGTATCTCGGTGGATATTTTGGCCTCTGAAACCCAGTTTTCTTTACTCTCCGAACTTTCTTGCAAAGATATTGGTAATTCTTTTTTGTCTCGCGAGTTGGCTGTTCTTGGTGATAAACTAGCTTACACCGAACAAAATCGGGGTTCTGACAATGAAGAAGTCCTCAATCTTAAAAAGTATTATTCCCTGCTCCAGATTAAGGACTTTCTTTTGATGCAAAAAATAAAAGAGCGCTGTGGTGGCAAAACCTTGTCTCTGATTTACTTTTATTCTAATGTTGAAAATGATTGCAAAGATTGTCAAAAAGAGGGTTTTGTTTTGACCAAACTACGAGAAGATTATCCAGAACTTCGTGTTTATTCATTTGATTACAATTTAGATTTATCAGCATTACAGACTTTGATCAATATTTATAATATAAAAGATGAACAACCAACCCTTCTTATAGACGACAAAATTTATTATGGATTTAAATCTATAGAAGATATAAAAGAAATTTTACCTATTCTTAAAGAAATAGATAAACAAAAAGCTTTAGAAGAAACTCTTAAAGCTGAAGAAGCAACTACTACGAAGGAAAATTAAACTGGAGCCGGCACGAGGGTTCGAACCCCGGACATCCACTTTACAAAAGTGGCGCTCTACCAACTGAGCTATGCCGGCAAATTAATCTTCTATTTTTCCTTTACCTATGCTACTCTTTTGTTCTGTTATTTTTCTAAGATAAAATGAGACTGAACCCTTATTGGTAATCTTTTTTTGACCCATAAGAGTGCTTTGTCTTATTTTGTACTCGTTAGCTATTTTTTGTTCTACTTTTGTGAGTAACTTTTTACAAACTATTTTTACTTGAATTAATATAATATAACGAATACTTTGTATAAGTTGTAAGGCCATAAATTTTGAACTAGCAACAAATTTATCTGAATGAGAATCAAATTTACGAAATAGAGCTAACAAAAAATTTATTTTACCGCGTCGCAATTCAATGGCTTTTATAATAACCATAGCAGTTGCAATAAAAAGTGATGAGCTAAATACCACGACAGTGGTCATATTTTTATTTAATTAATAGAAAATCTAATAAAACGACCAATCTCTGTTCTTTCTCCGAATTTTTGATTAGCTTGTTCAACCAAATTCCTGATGGTGATTTCATGGTTTTTGATAAAAGCTTGTTCTAACAAAACTTTCTCCCCAAAATAAGCAGCCAATTTCCCTTCCATTATTTTATCACGAATTTCTTTTGGTTTGTCATTATCCATATCTTTTTCAAAAATCTCTTTAGCTTTTGTTTTGTCTTCTTCTTTAATATCTTCTATCTTTAAGTATTGAGGAGCTTGAGCTGTAATATGCATAGCTATATCTCTGGCTATGGCCTTAAAATCTTCATTGTGGGCTACAAAGTCAGTTTCGCATAAAAGCTCAACCATAGCTCCGACAGAGCTATTTGAATGAATATATGAAGCTATAGCACCAGAACCTAAGGTTCTGTCTGCCTTTTTATCTGCAGATTGTTTACTTATCTTGCGCAATATTATGGTAGCTTTTTCCATATCTCCGCCAGCTTCTTCTAGGGCTTTTTTGCACTGCATTACAGAGACACCAGTTTGATCTCGGAGATCTTTGATTTGATTTGTTGTTATTGTCATAAATTTTCAGTTTTCAATTTTCATTAAATTTTCAATGTTTAAAAATTTTAAATTAAAAATTATTTTTTGAAAGCTTCTGTAATTTTGTTTACAAAAAAGGAAATGCTGGCAATGTTGGAATCGTTGGCAATGATTGGGTAATCAATATTTGATATATTGTTATCAGAGCCACACAAAGCAATAACAGGAATTTTTAGATTTATAGCTTCTCTCAAAGCGGTTTCTTCAAACCTAGGATCAACAATAAATAAAGCTTTAGGTAAAGCAGTCATATCTTTTATACCACCAAACATTTTTTGAAGCTTTTCTATTTTTCTGTCTATGAGCAATCTCTCTTTTTTGGTGTATTTTGAAAGTTCCCCCCTTTCTTTTTGAGATAGAAGATCAAGCATCATTTCAATTCTTTTTCTAATTTCTGGAAAATTTGTTAAGGTGCCTCCAATCCAACGGCTAGCGACATAAGGAGCTCCTACTTTTTCTGCGGCTTCTTTTAATATCTTTTGGGCTTCATTTTTACCACCGACAAATAAGATGGTGCTCTTTTTTTCTACTAAAGAGGATACAAATTCAAGAGCTTTATCTAAAGATTCTTGGGTTTTTTCTAGGTCAAAAATATCAATTCTGTTTTTAGAACCAAATATATGAGAAGCGACAGTAGGGTGTCTTCTAGATTTAGCAAATCCAAAATGAGCTCCTGCTTTAAAGAGTTCATCTAACTTTTGTTCTGTTTTTTCTGTTTCTACCATACAGTTTAAAATCTTATCAAAATTCTTTAAAGGAGTCAATTATAATATCAATTTGGCCTTTCATCATATTTTCAATACCATGCCAACTTTTATTTATCCTATGATCGGTAATTCTATCTTGAAGAATGTTGTAAGTTCTTATTTTTTCTGACCTATCAACTACCCCCACCTGCTCTTTTCTTTCGGATGCATACTTTTTAAATTCTTCTTCTTTTTTTATTTCATCAAGTTTGGCAATAAGAACTTCCATCGCCTTTTCTCTATTAGCTTGCTGACTTCTTTCTGCTCGGCAACTTATGACAATACCAGTTGGTTTGTGAGTCAAACGAACGGCTGTCTCTACTTTATTAACGTTTTGACCACCTTTACCACCAGCTCGAGAAAAAGTAATTTCAAGGTCAGCTGGGCTTATTTCTATTCCCGTATGTTTTTTTCTTATTGGTAAAATAGCTACCGATGCCGTTGAGGTATGAACTCGGCCCATTTTTTCGGTTCTGGGCACTCTTTGGATTCTATGAATACCAGTCTCATATCTTAAATTTTTGTAAACATCTTTGCCTCGTATTTCAAAAGAAGCTTCTTTATAACCACCAAGAGGAGATGGTGATTCATATAATTTAATAACGCTCCATTTATGATTATCTGCGTATTTTTGATACATATTGGCTAATTCCTCGGCAAAAAGAGCTGCTTCTTCGCCACCGACACCAGCTCTAACTTCTAAAACTATTTCATTTGGAAATTCTTCTTCTTTTTCTTCCTCTCTTAAAATTTCATCCATTTGAGATATTAAAATATCTTTTTGAATTTTGATATTTTCTAAATCTTTTTCAGCTAACTTTTCCATACCATCCTCTTTTTGAAGTGCTAAAACATCAACTTCTTCTTTAAGAAGTCTTTCTAAGTTTTCTGCCAAGTATTGGGTCTTTGGGTTTGTTTTATATTTTTCTAGATCCATGTTTTTAATAAAACTCGTCGTAGTCATAAGTTTTAGAGTGCCTTGCGAGTCTCGACGGAGCGAGCACGAGGAATTTTTTAGCAAAAAAATATCCGTGCACTATAAAACTTGTGACAAGAAAGAGTTTTATTTCTTTACTTTGCTTTTTGTTTTTTTGCTAGCGGCTTCTCTGCGAGCCTTGAATTTTTCTACTCTACCAGCAGAATCTATCACTTTTTCATTACCAGTAAAAAATGGATGGCAGGCGCTACAAATTTCTACCTTTATTTCTTTTTGAGTACTACCAACGCTAAATTTATTACCGCAAAGACAGCTTACTTTAGCGTCAATATAATATTCTGGGTGAATTTCTTTTTTCATCTTATTATTTTTATTTCCACCAATATAACATATTTAAAAAAATATACAAATGAAAAGGGCCACCTTGAAGAGTGGCCCTGGCGTTCTGCCCAGTTGTTGGTTGGGCTGCCGTCGACTCCACACTAGTAGAGTCCTTTATCATTTATCATCTGGGAATACACTTAGCCCCCAGATTACGGGCAGTTCCCGCGTGAGCGGGAAAAGTTAAAAAAAATGAACGTGCGGTCGTAGAAAAACTAACGAGGATCCATTTTCCTCTGTCCTTCCTTTTTCCACCACCGACCGCGATATGGGTCAGTGGGTTTCCAATAAAATCGCGAAGCACCTTGCTTCCGATCTAAATACAGTATATCACCTTCTCAAACTTTGTCAAGGAAAAATTAAATAAAAATTAATTTAAATAGGGGATATTTAAAAATACCCTTATTTAGAGCCATTATTTTAATACTGTTTTTTATTGACCTAACTCTCCCCTTGCCCTTCCTTTAATTTAAAGGAGGGGTTGGGGTGGGTTAGAACCCTTCCAATGGGTCAATCATCATAAGTTGGATATTTTCTGCTTTTGCAAGGACTTGTGTGCCGTAGAATGAATTAGCTGGAGCTTTGTTATCGCAAGCGCGACCCGAATAATATCGACAAGCAGCATTACGCTCGGCTGTATATCCCCCACTACTGGCTCCTAAATCTGCCATATAAACTGCGGTGGCTAGTATTGCATGTTCTGGATTCCAAGGGTTGACATTGTCTGGTTTTATTCCTAATACACCGCCGAGTTTATTTTTGAAAAGCTCCCAAGTAGAAGGTATGAACTGCGATGGTCCCATACCTCCTCCGAAACCACGTCCGGAGACATAAACTTTGCCCGGAGGACAAGAAACTGGGGTCATCTTCCAATCTTTGCCGAGTCTCTCTGTTATATTTTTGAAAGGCACAGTGTCTCGAGGAGCTTTCATTACTTGTTCAAAAAAAGTGCCAGTATTTTTGCCAGCTCCATCTCCTGTATCCAAATTATTGACTAAGCAAGAACCTTGATTTTTACCCAAATCTGATTCTTGAGTAAGGATGGCTAAAATAAGAGCTGGGCGAACGCCTGTTTTCTGTGAAGCTAAAGTGGCATATTTAAGAGCATCACCAAAAGCAATACCTTCAGTATCACGAAGGGCAAAAAGGGCGGCTCTAATTTGAGCAGCTTTCTTTTCTTTTTCGGAAATTACTTGTTCGTAAGTTTTTTCTTGATTTTTGTTTATATTAATCAATCTTTGTTTTTCAGCTTCGTCTATTTCGACTTTCTTTTTATCAGCTTCAATTTTGGCTTTAGTATCAGCTTCGGCTATCCTCTTTTTGTCAAGGTCGCTTCTTTCTTCATCAGTTTTTGCTTGCAAATATCTTATTTCATTAAATTGGGTTTCTAAAGATGTTTTTATCGAATTATAAGAATCAACATCTTCAAAAAATTGAGACAGATTTTTATTGGAAAGCATTACTTCTACTAAAGAAAACGAATCTAGTTCGTTGGTTGATTTTAAGATAGAGGCCAAAGATTCTTTACCTCTATTCATTTTTTCTTCAAGTTCGGCGATAGTTTTAGTTTTTAATCCTATGTCAGCGGTAAGTTGATTTATTTGAATTTGTCTTTTTCTTATGAAAGCTTTTGCTTCATTTATTTTGGCGTTTAAAAGAGCGGCGTCTCTCTCAAGAGAAGCAGTCCCTGTCTTTGTTTGGTTTAATATATTTTCCCACTCTGCAATTTCTTTTTCGGTTGCTTCCAATTCGGCTTTCCATTTGGCTTCTTGAGCTTGTATTTCAGCTTCGGTTAAAGCGCTTACATTGACAGAAGTTAGAAGCCAAAAACTAGAAGCTAAAATCAAAACAAAGATAAAAATAAATTTGTCGTATTTCATACAAATTTATTATAGCAAATTTATTCTTTTGAATCTCCTTCCTTTGGCTCGACGGAGCTTTCAGTTGAGTCGGCTTCTTTCTTGCCTTTCTTTTCAACTTCTATTTGAGATAAGTCAGCTACTGGAGCTTCCTCTATTTCTTCTTCTTTGGCTGTAGCCACAGTTACTACCACTTCATCAGGATTTTCTACAAGTTCAACTCCTTTAGGTAAAATTATATCTTTAGCCAAAATTTGACCCTCAAGCTCGGTAATAGAGGAAATATCTACTTCAATTTGATGAGGAAGATTTGAAGGTTCGGACTCTATTTTAAGTGTTCGTAATATTTTTATTAATGAACCTCCCAAATCTTTTATTGCTGGAGAGATACCTACAAATTCAATTGGAATTTCAATTTCAATCTTATGTCCTTTTTCAAAGATATAAAAATCAGCATGTCTTGGTTCATTAGTTAATGGGTCTAAATCAATATCGTGAATAAGCGCTCCCAATTCTCCTTCTGGAGTGACCAGATTTATAACAGTTGATTCACCGGCATTTTTCCAAGCTTTAAGGAAGTCACTTTTTTTGATTTGAATAGAAGTGGATTTATTTTTGTGTCCATAATAAACAGCCGGTAAAAACTCTTCTTTTCTTAAGTTTTTTAATTTACCGAATTTGTCTCTTTTTTCTGCTTTTATATTTATGGTCATTACAGAGATATCATAACAGAAATATAAATTTTTACAAATTTGCAAACAACATCATCCTCTTTTCCACCACCGCTTGCATAGCTTCACGGGCAGGACGAAGATATTTATAAGGAGCGATTTCATCTGGAAATTCATTTAGAGATTTTTGAAGAGCTTGTCTATAAGCGAGACGCAATTCGGTATTGATATGGACAATAGAGATACCAGCTAGAATGGCCTGTTTGAATTCTTCATCTGTAATACCCGAACCTCCATGAAGTACAAGGGGCGTCCTTGTAGCTTCTCTGATTTCTTTTATTCTTTCTATATTTAATTTTGGATTACCACTTTTTATCATACCGTGAATGTTGCCTACTGCTGGAGCAAACAAATCTACACCAGTTTCTTTTACAAATTCACTGGCTTCTTCTGGTTTAGTCATAGTTTCAAGAGAAATCTCGGCATTTTCAGGAAGTTCTAGAAGCATCTTTGAAGATTTACCAATAAAGCCAAGTTCTCCTTCTATTAGTATTTTTGGATTTTTCAAATTTTTATATTCAACAGAATCTTTAGTCATTTTTAAATTTTCTTCAAAAGATTTTTCTGCTCCATCTATAATAGCAGCATCAAAATCAGTATCTACTACTTCTTTTATTCTTTCTACCGAATAACTATGGTCAGCATTTAAAAATATTGGTAAATCAAGAGCTTTGACAGTATCCACCAAAGCTTTAACTTGTTTTATTCCGATGAAATCTCTTTCGCCTTCAGATACACCTATAATAACCGGCAAATTTAATTTTTTAGAAGCATTAACTACCGCCCAAAAACCTTCTGAATTTGAAATATTAAAATGCCCAATAGCAATTTTTTTTTCTTCAGCTTCTGCAATATATTCGCGTAAAGTTTTTATCATATCCACATATTATCATATTTTTTATTTTTCAAAATAATTATAGGTGTATAATAAAAACAACAATAAAAAATAACGATATGTATGAAAATAAAAATTTTGATTTTGTTGCTATTGGGGACATCACTACTGACGCCTTCATTAGATTAAAAGATGCAAAAACAATTTGTAATCAAGAGGGCAAAAAATGTGAATTAACTTTGAGATTTGGAGACAAAGTTCCTTATGAATTTATGGAAGAAGTTAGAGCTGTGGGTAATAGTCCCAATGCTGCTGTTTGTGCTACTCGGTTAGGATTAAATGCCGCTTTAATAGCAAACGTAGGAGATGACCACAATGGTCATGAGTGTATTGCTACCTTAAACAAAAATAAAGTAGCTACCCCTTTTGTTAAAGTCCATAAAGATAAATTGACTAACTATCATTATGTGCTTTGGTTTGAAGATGACCGCACTATTTTAGTCAAACATGAAGAGTATGAATATAAGTTGCCAGATATTGGTAAACCAAAATGGGTTTATCTCTCCTCTCTTGGAGAAAATTCTTTAGATTATCATCAGGAAATTTTAGAGTATTTAAGAAAAAATCAAGAAATAAAATTGGCTTTCCAACCGGGCACTTTTCAAATGAAAATGGGAATAGAAAAATTAAAAGATTTGTATGCTCGCACGGATATCTTTTTCTGTAATGTAGAAGAAGCTAAAAATATTTTAAATAAACCAGAAGAGCAAGATATTAAAAATTTACTAAAAGGGATGCACGATATTGGACCAAATGTAACAGTCATTACTGATGGACCAAAAGGAGCTTACGCTTATGATGGTTATGAGGGGTTTTTTATGCCTCCTTTCCCTGACGAAAAACCTCCATTTGATCGCACTGGTGCTGGGGATGCTTTTTCAGCCACCTTTACTTCTGCTATTGCTTTGGGTAAATCTCTTTCAGAAGCTTTCCTCTGGGCTCCGATCAATTCAATGTCGGTAGTTCAATATGTAGGGGCTCAAAAGGGTCTACTTTCTCAAGAAGATATGCTCAAATTCCTTTCTCAAGCTTCACAAGATTATAGACCTCAAAAAATTATGTAAATTTAAAGGGGCTACCAGTTGTGATAGCCCCTCGTTGCTTTTGCCGCCACCCTCCTTTCTTTAGGATAAAGATAACCCGAAAAGGTGTGGATCACCTCCTTTCCCGGGACATATTGCACACACCTAATATCAAAATATCAGATTTACAAAATACTTGCAAGAATGCCTGTGGATTAATTTTTCCTTTCTATCACTTTCTCCACCGCCCTTTCAATATGAGAAACGCTCATACCATAGTGTTCTATCAGTTCTTCTGGAGTGCCGGATTGGCCAAATTTGTCATGAACTCCTATTAATTCCATAGGGACAGGATAATTTTGAACTAAAACTTCAGCTATGGCAGAGCCGAGTCCTCCAACTATTTGGTGCTCTTCTACACTGACCAAAGCGCCACTTTCTTTGGCTAGATTAATAATGGCTTCAAAATCTAGTGGTCGAATACTTGCAATATTTAAAACTTTAACAGAGATGCCTTTTTGTGCAAATCTTTGAGCAGCCAAAATAGCATTGTAAACTAAGGCCCCAGTAGCGATGATACCTACTTGAGCTTTCATTGGTGGAGCAAAAAAAACTTTAGCTTTACCTATTTCAAATGGTGTTTCTTCTGTGGTGATGATTGGTGTTTTTTCTCTTAATAAACGAATATAAACCGGTTTATCTATTTTGGCGGTCGCTATAGTCGCCTTTTTTGCTTCTATTGCATCACAAGGAGAAAGGACAATCATATTGGGAAGTACGCGCATAATAGCAATGTCTTCTATAGCTTGATGAGTACCTCCATCGGGCCCTACAGAGATTCCTGCGTGACTGCCTATTATTTTTACTGGTCTGTCATTATAAGCGATCGTTGTTCTTATTTGTTCCCAATTTCGTCCTGGGCTAAACATAGCGTAAGAAGATATAAAAGGTATTTTACCCATAGCCGCCATACCACTTGCGACTGTGGCTAAGTTTTGTTCGGCTACTCCAACTTGAATAAATCTTTCAGGATATTTTTCGGCAAACAAATTCATTTTGGTTGATTCATTTAAATCAGCACAAAGTCCAATCACATTTTTATTTTCATCCCCAGCAATGACCAGCCCCTCACCAAAACCTTGACGGATAGGTATTTGCTCTACATCTTCATTAAATAATTTTGTATTAAGTTTTAATTCGTTGTTTAACATTTTTTCAAATTATTCTAATTATTCTAATTAATCTATTTAGTAAATTGAGGTTTGTTTAGAATAATTAGGGTACTTAGTATAATTAGGTTAATTTTAATTCAGTTATCGCTCTCTCTCCCTCTTCTTTAGTTGGAGGTTTGCCGTGCCATTTATAATTTATTTCCATAAAAGAGACTCCCTTACCTGCAATAGTATTAGCAATAATAACTGACGGTTTGGCAAAGACAGCTTGAGCTTCGCCTATTGCCGATACTATTTCTTGAAAATTATGACCGTCTATTGTCCGCACATCCCAATTAAAAGACTGCCATTTTTCTTTTAATGGCTCTAACGGCATAATGTCTTCAGTAAAACCTTCTATTTGAATGTTATTTCTATCTATAATTACTGTTAAGTTTTGAAGTCTTTCTTTGGATGCCAACATCATCGCTTCCCATACATTTCCTTCTTGCAGTTCTCCATCACTCATCAAACAATAAAATTGTTTGCCCGAAAATTTTCCATTGTCCATCTTGTCGGCCAAACACATCCCTATTGTTTGGGAAAGACCAAGTCCAAGAGGACCAGAGCTAGTTTCAATAAATGATAAAAATTCACGATGCGGATGTCCTTGGAGGCGACTACCAAATTGACGTAAAGTTTTTAATTCTTCTAATTTGAGATAACCACTATGAGCCATAGTGGCATAAAGGGCTGGGCATATATGTCCATTTGAAAGGATTAACCGGTCTCTATCTTCCCACATAGGATTAGTGGGATCGTGTTTTAATATATGAAAATAAAGTACAGTAAATATATCTGCCATCCCTAAAGGACCGGCAGTGTGTCCTGAACCTGCTTCTACAAGCATTTCAATAATAGAAATGCGAATATCTCGCGCTTTCTCTTCCATCCATATTATTTTTTCATCTGTTAATTGAGGCATTTTTAGTTTAATTTAATAATTCATTCTAATTAAATGGGTCATAGTCACATAAACGAACATCACCTAGCCAACAGTTACCAAAAAATTCATAGGAATTTATACGTTCACTGCCAAAAATGTTTACATGTGTCCATATAGGAATAAAACCTAATAAAAATATAAATATTAAAATTAGAACTATTATTTTAGATTTATTCATATTTATATTATAGCAATAAAAAATTAATTAAACATCCAAAAGTATTTTTATTTTTGAAAAAACATTTGTTAAAATTTCGGTTGGTGCTTTGGTTACAAATTTCAAATTTCTCCTTTGCCAGGAGACTGATCTAATTTGGTCTGTCAGAATGACACCTTTGTCCCCCAACAAAACGACATATGGGTATGGTTTGATTTTGGAAGTTATGGGGCAAATTAAAGCTAAACCAGAAAGGTTATTATATATTTTAGGAGACAACACCAAAACTGGTCTTCTGCCTTTTTGTTCATGACCAAGAGTGGGGTCTAAAGACGCCCAACAGATATCACCTCTATCTGGTATATATTTTTTTACCATACTTCATTACCAACTGGAGGACCCCAATACAATTCATCGTATCTATTTTCTGGAGTTATTTTTGAAGACAGACTTTCAAGAGTTTCTTCTTTTGAACTGGCAGTGATAACAATAGAGTCCCCAACATTTTTTATAGAAACAGTCCTACCGTCTTTTAATTTGGCTTTTTTCAGTATTTCTTTTGGTAACCTAATTCCTAAGCTATTGCCCCATTTTTGTAATTTAGTAGTCATCTTATTTTAAATTATCTTTAATATATATACATTGTATATACACAGTCAAATATTGTCAACTTAAATAATTAAAAATTTTGTAGATTCATTATAGCCTCTTTTGGATTATTTGTGTTAAAAATAGACGAGCCAGAAATAAAAGAAGTTACACCCGCCTCTTTGAATTTAGGAATTGTTTCTTCTGTTACTCCTATATCAATTTGAATTTCTACTGAAGGATGTCTTTTATGAAAATTTTTTATTTTTTCTAAAACGTATTTATCTAAATCTACTCCACTATACCCCACCTTGTCATTACCCATAAACTGAACAAAATCTGCTTCTGGTAAAAAAGATTCTAATAAAGAAATATCTCCGGAAGGTTTAATACCAAGACCTACTTTTGCACCTGCTTCTTTTATATTTTCTAAACATTCTTTTATATGATCAGTAGAATCAATATGAATAATAAAACTTTTTGCTCCAAGTGAAATAAAATCAGATAAATATTCAATAGGATGAAGCACCAACATATCTATTTCTAAAATAAAATCATTAATATAAGGAAATTTCTCTCTTCCACCTGCTATTTTTTGTATTTCTTCAAATTGGTTATTATTAAAAGGCCAAGTTTTTGTGGGAGCATAAATTCCATCAACAATGTCTATTTGTACTTTTTTGACTGAACCCAAAATTTTACCAAGTCTATCTCTAACAATATTTAAATTTTGAGGAATGATAGAAGGAATGATTTCTAGCATATTTGAATATTACTCACTTTTAATAATAAATTAAGGATTGATATAAAGAGATTCTTCTAACTCGTCTATTTCTTCAAGTCTTCTTATATGTCTTTTGTCCCCAGAAAATGGAGTTTCTAACCAAAGTTTTACAACTTCTTCTGCTTCTTCTAAATTAATAAATTTAGCTCCAAGTGACAAAATATTTGCATCGTTGTGTTCTCTAGATAATTTTATAATCTCTCTGTTCCCACCATAAAAAACCACTGCCCTAACATTTGGAAATCTATTGACCACTATCGCTTCGCCTTGGCCAGAAGCTCCTAGTGTTATGGCTTTAGCATTTTTATGATGTTTGAATATCTCTAATCCGATTTTTTCCATAAATACAGGATAATCATCTTTTGGATCTAATTTTTCTGGACCTAAATCAGCTACCTCAAAACCAAGCTCTTTTACAAATTTGACTAGAGCTTTTTTCATCTCAAACCCCGCATGATCTGATGCAAAATATATTTTCATCTTGATTATGTTAATATCTACAACCAACTTTACTTTACTTCAAATACTCTCCCATTTTCAAAACATGCTTGATGAGAGTGGCGGTGTAGCCCATTTCGTTGTCATACCAAGCGCAGACTTTGACCAGATTTTTATCTATTACTCTAGTTAAACCTAAATCAGCAATAGAGCCATAAAGAGAGCCAATGATGTCACTGGAAACTATTGGGTCTTCGGTAACCGCAAAAATGCCTTGCCAGCGCTCTTCTTTGGATGCTTCTTTTAAAATATTATTTATTTCTTCTACATTTGTTTCTCTTTTGGCTATAAAGGTGACGTCTACTATAGAGCCAGCTACCACTGGCACTCTCATAGCTACGCCGTCAAATTTGCCTTCTAATTCTGGCAAGACTTTAGTGACAGCAATAGCGGCTCCGGTAGAAGTGGGGATTATATTTTGAGCGGCCGCTCTACCCTCTTTCCAATCTTTTTTGTTTGGTCCGTCTACTATGCTTTGACTAGCGGTATAGCCGTGTATGGTATTTAAAACTGCTTTTTCTATGCCGATTTTTTCATTCAAAATTTGTATAAGCGGTGAGCCGGCGTTTGTAGTGCAAGAAGCATTTGAGGAAATCTGGCAGGTTTTTAATTTCTCTTCATTAATACCCATAAGTATCATAGCTTGAGTATCATCTGCTGGTGAATCTTTGGTAGGAGCGGTGATAACTACACGCTTGGCTCCGGCTGTTATGTGAGCTTTAGCTGTTTCAAATTTAGTAAAAGCTCCTGTGGATTCTAGTACTATATCAATATTTAAATCTTGCCAAGGTAAATTGGCTGGCTCTTTTTCACTCAAGAAATTTATTTCTTGAGTATCCCGCGAAGCTTCAGCGAAGTGGGACTTACTAATTAATAATTTCTTTTTGTCATCACTTACTTTCACTCCAAACTGTAAGGCCCCATAAGCTGTATCGTATTTCAAAAGATAAGCAATATTTTCTATATTACCCAAGTCATTTATAGCCACTACCTCTATTTGCGGATTATTTTCTACAAGACGCAAAAAAGCTCGGCCAATTCTACCAGCACCATTTATAGCCACACGAATAATTTTGTTTTCCATAAATACATTATACACCTATCAACAAAACTTTCTGTGAATAACTTTAAATCAAAAGAAATAGGTTTTAATTATTGTATTAAGCTGTTTTTATTTCAGGAGTGAAAGCTAAAGCATCAGCTTCGCAGACTCCACCAACGCAGGCCAGCTCTTTGGCGCCGATTGTATTGTCGCTCTTTTCATAAAGCATCAACTTTGAAAAATCTATGTGTTTAAGTGTTTTCTTTCGTTTTTCGTATTCTTCTTTACTGATTTCTTCATAAGGAGCGAGTTGGTAGACGTGATTGTCTCGAGGTAAGAAGGAAAGCCCGCCTACTATGTCCCAATTTTTATAAACAAAGTTGGCTACAGCGATCCATTCTTCATCACCAACATAGATAGTCACTGATGGATTGTGTTCGGTAAAATTAGTTTTCAATCTTTTCCATTCTTCCAATAATTCAAGAGCGGTAACATCTTTATTGACCATTGCTCCATCAGGCGCTTTGCAAGGAAACTCCAATACCATAGTGGAAGCGTTTGAAGTAGAATAACCAACTTCTGGTTTGATTGGCACACCTTGATTTTCTGCTAATTTCAAAAGAGGGTCATTGGCTGAAATTCTGACTCTACGAATATAATATCTAGAAAACCAAGTGTGCATTCCAGAGCCCACTCCCAAAAGTTGCCCAGAGTTGCCATGAGGTTTGACGCAAGTAATGGCAGTTGATTCATTTACTCCAAAACGTTTAGCATATTTTTTGTTTGCCTTGATTCCTTCATCGCGTAAAATTTGCAAATTTTTGTCATCACGAACAATCTTATTGTCATAATATCCAGTTATAGAAACTCCCAAAAGTTGTTCTTTTTCGCAATTTATTTTCCATTCTTTTGAGAGATATTCAAAATTGGTTAGTGTTGCTTGATAAGTCCCTACAATGGTAGCTAAATGCATTTTTCTTGTTAAACTTTCCATTGTATCTTTTGGACGCACCACAATTGAAGTTAAATTACAGAATTGCTTGGATTGAAGATAAATTTCTCCACAAGGATTCATTCCGATTTGTTTGGCATTTTTGACAGCTTCCCAGCGACGTTTTGGCAATTGAGCTTCCAAACCTCCTCGATTGAAAATACCTCGTTCTCCAGAATGAGAAGTAACCAAGGCCGTCCATTCCTCTAAAAATTCTTCAGCTGATGGTTTTACTTCATAAACAGCCGAGTTGTTGGCCATTGAACGTTGACCTTCTGTTTGCCAAAAAGCACCCTTTTTGGCATCGCGCATATTATAATCATCAGGAGCAGAAAGTGATATAAGAGCTGAACGCCTCACTCCTCCGGCTACAACAATAAGACCTATCTGACAGATAACATCATGAAGATCTAAAGTGGTAAGTCTGCGCCCCTGTTTAGCTAACATTTTTCTTTTTGTAAATTTCATCAATTCTTCAAGAGGTCCGGGTCCAGAGGCTCTTCCGCCCATTGTTTCAAGTTTTGCTCCAGCTGGACGAACTAAGGAATAATCAATCTCAACATCAAGACCTTTTTCCCAAGCTTCGCAAGCAGAAACAAAAGCTTTACACCAACTGACTTTGTCATCCTCAACTACAATTTTAGGAGCCATTTTACCAGTTTGTTTTTGGATTTGGGGAAATTTTTCTACATTTTCTGGTTCTACAGAATAACCGCATCCGGCACCACACATAGAAACATACATAATTTCAGAAAGATCTCGCCAAGTGGTTGGAGCAATGTAAGCGCAATTGTAAGAACAAACATTTGTTTTACGACAGGCCTTGCCGGCTGACCAAAGCAAACGCATTGATGGACATATTTCTTGATTTAAAATAGCTTCTCTCACTTCTTCGTATTCTAGGTTTGTTAGTTTGGATCCCATATTTTCTTTCATATAATCCATAAAACGGTCAATGGCTTCAACCCATGTTTCTCTACGGCCTAATTCATCTCGCCAACGAGAATAAAATTGATAAAAAATAAATTCTTGATATGAAGTTGCAAAGTATTTACTACTTTCAGCTATTTTTTCTTTTATTTCTATTGGTACCATTGCATTTTGTTCTCTGATTTTTGTGCGTTCAGCTCTGTATAAGATATAGGCCTTGGCAGTATTTACGTATTCAGACAAAATCAATTCTTTTTCAACTGTATCTTGCATTCCTTCTACCGTAGGTAAGAAATTTTTGTATTTTTTACTAATTCTAACCAAGTCAGCCAACACTTTATGGGCCACCATTCTAGCTTCGGCTTCCGACCCCTCGTTGCTGGCTTTCATAGCTTTACTGATCACGGTGACTATCTTTTCAAAATCAAAAGAAACTATAGATTTATCTCTTTTTTGGATCTTTTTAATGAAATTTTCCATAGCATTTTTCTTAGTTTTTTTGATTTTTTTAGGCATATTTTTATAAAAAGTTAAAAATTTTGTAATTTTTTATTAATTTTTGGATGAAATATCAAAACTTACGCCTTTTTATCTTATCACTTTCACTATCAAAAAATCTGTGGATAAACCCTTAAAAAAGCAACCGAAGACAGAAAAAAAAATATGTAAAGGTCTCTAAAATTCACATCAATAAAATATTGTTATATAATAGTCTTATGCAAAAAAATTTTACATCTCATTTAGAGACAAAAAAATATAAAACAAAATATCGTGCGCATTTTATCACCATCACAGAAGATATTGAAAAAGCCATCAAAGCTTCTCAAGTTTTACAAGGAACTTTAACTATTCAAACTCACCATACCACTTGCGGTGTTTGGATAAATGAAAATGAAAAAAATTTGATAGGTCCATCTGAAGAGCTTGGCTATACTGCCGATTTGAAAAAAATACTAGACAATTTTGCCGATCCAACGGATGATTATGGCCATAATGATATTTGTGATTCGTCAAATAAAGACGGAAAACGCAACACTCATTTATGTGAGCCAGATGAAAATGGTATTATTCAAGAATGCATTAACGGCTTTTCTCACGCTCAAGCGTTGTTAATACAACCATCACTTTCTATGATTATTGAAGATGGCAAACTCCTTCGAGGTAGATGGCAAGAAGTAATGCTGGTGGAATTAGATCATGATAGAGAAAGGACCGTCTCTTTTTTAATTCAGGGAGTTAAAAATTAAAATTCAAACAAATCTCCTACTTTAATATTGGCTTTTTCAAAAAAATCAGATTTTGTTTCTAATACATAAAGACTTAAGATAGGTTTCTCCTCTTCAAAAGCATAAAAAACTTTGGGGTAAGTTTTTGGGGATACATTTTTTTCTATATGTATTATTTTTTTGTTTTTATCAAGCCAAGCAATATCTATATTAAAATTCATATCTTTCATCCAAATACCATGATAACCTTCTGTATCAAAAACAAAAAGAAGTCCTTCATTTTCTTCCAAATTTTTTCTACCTGAAAGTCCTTTTATTCTTTCTTTATCGGTATCAGCTATTTCAATATCTATAGGCACTCCTCTTATCTTATACGTACCCGCAAGATTTTGCATATCTGCTATTTTTGTCTCTTTATTTTCAAATAAATAACCAAAACCAAACATTCCAGCCATTATTAAAATAATCCAAATCCATTTCATCCCTTTATTATAACAAATCTGAATCTTATCAAAACAAAAAGTATCAAAGGGCGCCTTTGATACTTTGAAGTGTGGTGTAATTTGGATAACAAAAATACCCGAGAAGAATCTCGAGTATTTTTGTTATAGATTAATTTTTAAGATTATCTAAAAAGTTATTCCGATAAATTCGGAACAAAGAGCGGAGCTCTTTATCTTCGGAAATCGTCTCTACGAGGCCTGTCTTCTTGAGGACGAGCTTCGTTTACAGTCAGAGCTCTACCATCGATATCTTTTCCATTCCATGCTTCGATAGCAGCAAGAGCTTCTGCATCATTGGTCATAGTTACAAAACCAAAACCTTTTGATACACCTCTCTCTCTGTCCATAATGACAACAGCTTCAGTAACTTCACCGTTTTGAGAGAACATCTCTTTCAATTCGGCGTCATTTGTTTTGTAGGGCAAATTGCCTACGAAAAGCTTTTTCATTGCGTACTTTTATTTTACTTTATGATTAAAACGACCAAGCGAGTTCCGCTTGATTATTTCGCTAAACAAAAGTTCGCAAAACAAACAAATAGAACTTAACACTTACATTTACTATTGTATCATTTTTTGGGCATTTAAGTCAAGTTTTATGGTAACTATATCGTTTATGATTTTATCTCCAAGATCACCAAAAAAAGTTTGAGAATTGTATCTTATATCCCAATCAGTGCGATTTATGGAGAAAGAAGCCCTAGCATAAAGGTTATTTTCGTCTCCAGTTATGGTAGCGAAAAAAGAAATTGGTCTAGTAATACCTTTAACAGTAAGATCTCCGTTTATAATTGATGGTTTAACTTCAGAGCTGTTTTCATTTGATGAAATAATGCCCTTTAAAACAAAATCTGCGGTTGGGAATTTGGCTACATCAAAAAAATCTTCACTTTTTAAATGTTCAACAAGTTTATCTTTATGAGGAATACTTTTTATAGAATTCATATCAATAAGAAAGTTTCCTTCTTTTACCATATTTTCAGAGACAATAAGATTTCCAGACGTTATATTGACAGTGCCTTCTTCTGTTATACCTTTCAAATATGACCCACTCCAAGAAAGAGTACTGGATGAAATGTTTAATTCGTATAATCCATCTGAAAAAGTAACACTAGAAATATTTTCTTCTAGATTTTCTATAGGAGCTTCAACATCTTTATTAGCAAAAATAAAACCCAATATGACAATCAATACCACTGTACCCGCTATTATGTAAGAATTTTTCATATATTTATTTAATATTAATTAATAAGTAAACTTGCCTTATTGCATTATCTTGTGATATTATAAATTAGCTTAGGGTAAACATCAAGTTTAGTTTAAGTTTTTATTAAAAGTTCCAAAAGCCTAACCTTCCATTTACCGTAAATTGCATTATGGAAAAGCTTGCGGTTTTTTCGTTAATATGCCTAAAAAAATTGTTGAAAAAGAGATTATAAAAGAAACTCAAATGTCCAAATTTTTGGATGAGACTATCTTGCCCCCAATGAAAGAGAGTATTGTAGAAGGGGTAGTTATAGCTATTGCTAAGAATTCTATTTTTGTTGATATTGCGCCTTGGGGTACTGGTATTATTTTTGGTAAAGAATATATCAATGCTCGTGATTTAATAAAGAAAATAAAGATAGGAGATAATATTACTGGTAAAATAGTTGGCACTGACAATAAGGAAGGTTATATAGAAATATCTCTTAAAGAAGCCAAACAAGCTCTTATTTGGAGTGATGCAGAAGAAGCTATCAGAGATAAAAAAGTTTTTGAACTTCCTATTAAAGAAGCCAATAAGGGAGGTTTGATGCTTATGTGGCAAGGTATCACTGGATTTTTGCCTGCCTCTCAACTAAAAACGGAACACTATCCGAGGATTGTTGATGGTGATAAAGATAGAATATTGGATGAATTGCGCAAATTAGTAGGTCAAAATATTTCAGTAGCTATAATTGGTGTCAATGCTCAAGAGGGTAAGTTGATTTTTTCTGAAAAAGATCCAAACAATAGTGAAAAAGAAAAAATTATAGACAAATATACACCTGGAGATGAACTTGAAGGCGAGGTTACTGGTATAGTTGATTTTGGTATCTTTATCAAAATTGAAGAAGGATTGGAAGGGTTGGTTCACATATCTGAAATTGATTGGGGTTTAGTAGAAGACCCTCGCAAGTTTGCTAAAATAGGAGATAAAATAAAAGTGAAAGTAATAGAGGTCAAAGATGGTAAGATTTCTCTTTCTATCAAAGCTTTACTTGCCAATCCATGGACTGAAGCGGCTAAAAAATACAAAAAAGATGATTTAGTTAGTGGTGTTATTATAAAATTCAACAAACATGGGGCTTTGGCTTCTATTGAAGAGGGGGTGGCTGGTTTGGTTCACGTTTCTGAATTTGGTAGTGAGGAAAAATTGCGCGAAAAACTAGAGCTTGGTAAAACTTATAATTTCAAAATTAGTATTTTTGAACCTAAAGAACAAAAAATGGCCTTAATCTTCAATACCGATAAAACCGAAAAAGAAGATAAATAATAATTTTAAAATTTATAAAGTTATGAATTAAATAAATTCATTGCTTTATTTCTACCTTCAATAATGATGGTTTGGATGGCTTGACTATATTTTTTGGAAGTTTTTTTGAAAATATCAAGCTCTTTTGGTTTAAATTTGCCAAGAATAAAATCAATTACTTTGTCCTCTCCCATTGGTTTTTTAATTTTGCCACTTAAAGTAGTGGGAGAAACACCAATCCTTACTCTTACAAATTCTTTAGTCTTGACGGCTTTAATTATTGAGTCTAATCCCCTATGCCCACCAGTGCCTTTGTTATAAGAGATTTTCATACTACCTAAAGCCAAATCAATATCATCATGCACTACTATTAGATTTTCCAATCCTTTTCTTCGGCTCGTTGAAGCTTTAGCGGAGGTGGCTTTAGGAACAGGTTTAACAAAATAAGAAATAGCAGTTCCGGACTTATTCATAAAAGTTTCTGGCAATATTAAAGTCACTCCCTCTTCTTTATTTCGTCCAATTTTTATCAGACCTTTTGAGACTTGGGAATTTGTTTTTTTATTAAATTCAAAATCATCAAAATCTAAATCTTTTAATAATTTTGAAACTACCATTCGACCACTGTTGTGGCGAGTATTTAGATATTCATCTCCTGGGTTACCTAAACCTACGATATAGAACATATAAATCAAGAATTAAAAGTAATATAAAAATTATATATTATTTTATTATTAATTCATAATTTATACCTCATAATTCAAAAATTTGTGTAAAACGACTTTATATAATAAAATGGCACAAATGGACGAAGAAAATAAAATTCAAAAAACTAGTTCATTTTGGGAACTCGTCAGATATGGAATTTTGGCTTTGATTATAGTCGTTCCTTTTCGTATATTTATTGCTCAACCTTATATAGTTTCGGGATCTTCTATGGACCCAACATTTAAAGACGCTGATTATCTTATCGTAGATCAATTAAGTAAAAGATTTAAAGAACCAGAGAGAGGTGATGTTTTAATCATAAAATATCCAAAAGACCCTTCAAAATTCTTCATAAAAAGGTTGATTGGCTTTCCGGGAGAGACTGTCACGATAAAAGATGGGGCGGTTAATATTTATAATGAAGAAAATAAAAGTGGTTTTGAATTAAATGAACCATATATTGTTTACAAAAAAATTGAAAATATTTCTGTTAAATTGGGAGAAGATGAATATTTTGTGATGGGAGACAATCGAGCCGGAAGTTCTGATTCTAGAATTTGGGGGACTTTACCTAAAAAATATATAGTGGGTAAACCGATATTAAGACTTCTTCCATTAGATAAGATAGACTATCAGCCAGGCCTGTTTGATGAAAAATGATAGGTAAATAAATTAAAGATAACCGAATAAAAAATGGAAAATAAATCAGTAAATGATAGAAGAGTTAAAGAAGTATCAGAGGTAGAAAAAATCGCCAGATTTTATGGTTTTTTACCTATCAACCCTCCAAACATAAAAAAAGAAGATATTGAATATACCAAAAAATTTGACCAATCTTCATATCCAGCAGAAAAAGCGGCTCTCTTGCGTATGTATTTTGAAGATAAATTGATGGCTAAACCTCAACCCAATATGTTTTATTGTGAAAGGCCTTTTCCTGGATCTGGTAAAAGTAAAAAATCTTCTAAACTTGAAGGGTCTCTTATTTCGCTTGGTTCTTCTAAAAATGTTTGTGAGTGTCTTTCAATTCAAACAGTCATCGCCATTTTAAGAAATTTGGGTTACAAAAATCTGGAAGTTGAAATAAATTCAATAGGAGATAAAGATTCGGCTAATGAATTTCAAAAAAATTTAAATATTTTTATTAGAAAAAATATGAATAATTTTTCTCCTAGTATCAGACAGGCCCTTAAAAAAGATTTATTTAAAGTATTGAAAGAACAATCTGCCGGATGGGAAAATTTTGAAATTGATCGTCCAAAATCAATAGACTTTTTATCTGAATCTAGTAGAAAACATTTTAAAGAAATACTTGAATTTTTAGAATTGATGGATATTCCTTATCAAATAAATCATACCCTTGTTGGTGATACAGATATAGGTTCAGAAACTATTTTTACTATAAAGGGCAGTTTAAGTTCTGCTGGTGATAAACAAGAGGAATTGGCCTATGGATTTCGTTTTAATAGATTGGCCAAAAAGATAGGTCATAGAAAAGGTCTTCTCTGTAATATCTTAAATATTTCTGCCAAATTAAAGAAAAAACTTAAAAAAGTAAAAGCCAAACAAATTAAACCTGATTTTTTTCTGGTTCAATTTGGTCCTGAAGCAAAAATGAAGAGCTTCATTGTTTTAGAAGAACTTCACAAAGCTGGTGCTAATATAGCTCATTCAATAGCCAAAGATAAATTAAGTGGACAGATGATTACTGCTGAAAAATCAGGGGTGCCTTACATTATTCTCTTGGGTCAAAAAGAAGCTTTAGAAAATTCTGTCATTATTCGTGATACAAATACTCGTTCTCAAGAGATTGTCTCTATCCCCAATCTTGCCACAAGAATTAAAGAGTTGATTAAATAAAAATATTATTTATTTTGAAGAAATAGAGATAGTTTTGCATAAAATATTAAGTTATGTTAAGATATTTTGTATATGGCAGTAAATGTAGAGATAGTAAAAAGCGAAAAAGATAACAATTTAAGTGTTATAAGAAAATTTACTAAAAGAGTTAGGGGCTCTGGTATTTTGACGCGTCTTCGAAGTAGAAGATATAGCACCAGAAATATTTCTGATTATGTCAAAAAGAAAATGACTCTCAAAAAATTGTCTCAAAAAGCCAAAATACAAGAGCTTATTAAGATGGGCAAGATGACTGACAAGTTGCAATAAATGAAGATTTTATACGCAACTCACAATGTTTTTTTGAGTTCTACTCTTAAGAACAATCTTGTGGTGCCTAAAAATTTCAAAAAGTTACCTTTTGATAAAATAAAAAATGGCATTCTTGGTAAAAAATATGAACTATCAATCGTCTTGGTGGGTAAAGATCGCATAAAAAATTTAAATAAAATTTATAGACAGAAAGAAGTAGCAACAGACATCCTCTCTTTTCCACTTTCTAAAGAAAATGGAGAAATTTTTATCAATCCTCAAGTAGCTAAAATAAAAGCTAAAAAATTTGAGTTCACTTATGAAAATTATTTACTTTTTTTAGTTATCCACGGCTTATTTCATTTGAAGGGAATGAAGCATGGTAGTTTAATGGAAAAACAAGAGAAAAAATATCTTAAAAATTTTTCCTGAACAACGTCTGATTTATAGGACAAAGAGAAGACCACGAGAGGAGCGCGTGCTCTCTCGTGGTCTGACAAAATGCAGAAGCAAAAAACTTTTCTGTAGCAAACAAACATCGCTTCATTTTTTTTGGAAGAGATCCTATTTGTTGCCCTTTCTATTCCGAACGATGGTTCGCCCACGTCGCGTTGGTTTGGGAACTGTTGGTTTTATTTCTGGCCTACAATGCTCTTGAAGCCATATTAACCTAAACATAATTGAACTTGCGGTAGAGCCAATCTCTTTTCCTTGTTCCCCAACCATAACATCAATAACTTCAGAGATTGATATACCAGAACCTCTAGATAGAAGTTCTCCTGCCCTGGTTATAGCTCCAATAATCTCTCCTGTTCCCACCTCTTTGCCTGCTAGGGTATAGAGAAAAGAATATGAGGCTGAGTCTTTTTGGAGCTTCTCAGCTGATACTACTTTAGCAAAACCTGATCTCATCTCGGTTTCGCTTACCAAAATAGTTGTGGGTAAACTCATGTTGCCTCCTAATTTGAAAATAGCACTAAATAATATTGATGTCAAAAAAATTTAGTTATAATAGGGAAAAATTTAATTATCCACCAATTCAAATTTGACAAGCATAGTGGTTTGTGTATACTTTAAACATCACCACAAAAAGTCCTCTTGCAGGTTCTGTCCTGCAAGGGTCCTTTTTATTTTAGGCCGATTTTCTTTTTTAAATCATTCATAAACTCAATATTTTTTCGTGCAAACTTTTTTAACAAGGCTGAATATTTGAACATATTAGGAACTAAAACTAGCTCTAATTTATTTTGTTCTAAAAGGTATTGAACTAAGCAATAGAAATCCCCATCTCCAGTCACTATAACTGCTTTATGAAAATTTGGAAGTTGTATCATAGTATGGAGTACTAATTCAGCATCAACATTGCCTTTTACGGTTCCATCTTTATATCTAAGTACTGGCTTCCAAATACAAATAAACCCAGCTTCTTGCAGTTTAGCATATAACTTATTATTGCCTTCTATGTATCCTAAAAATAAAAATGCTTTTTTTACACCATAATGTTCCTTTAAATAAACCCTGAATCTGCTCCAATCAATATTCCATCTTTGCGACTTAATTGATAGATAAACATTTTGTCCGTCAATAAAAGCATAATTTTGTTTCTTTTTAAAATTCATATTGTTTATTCTATATTACCTATTAATTTTCCACAAAACAATTTTATACACAGAAGCAGGATAAAATAATTGAAAGGCTTAGAACATGGTGCTAAAATGGAAAGATATGAGCTCACACATTACAGCAGGTATAGACATAGGTACTTATGAAGTGCGTGTTGTTGTTGCAGAACAAGAAAATGAAAATGGGTTACCAAAAATTTTAGGTACTGGCAAAGCTGAATCAAAAGGTTTAAGGCATGGTTATATTATAAATATAACCGATGTTACCAAAAGTGTTAGTTTGGCAGTCAGACAAGCAGAAAAATCTTCAGCAGTCAAAATAAAAAAAGCTTTTATTTCTATTGGTGGAGTAGGTCTCTCTGGTATAAATTCTCAAGGTTCAACTATTATTTCAAGAGCTGATCAAGAAATAACAGAAACTGACATAGAGCAAACCATAGTAGCAGCCGAAGAAGCTATTCCAAAAGCTTTAATACAAAATCGGAAAATAATTTACTCCATACCAATAGCTTGGAAGATAGATGGTAAACCGGTTTTGGGCAGAGTGCTTGGTATGAAAAGCGTTAAACTTGAAGCCAAAACTCTTTTTGTGTCTTGTATTGAACCTCACTTAGATGATTTGGTTGAAGCGGTGGAAGAAGCTGGAATAGAAGTTATAGATGTTGTTGCTTCTCCCATTGCCGCTAGTTTTGTTACTCTTTCAAAAAGTCAAAAAATAGCCGGTTGTGTGTTGGCTAACATAGGTGCAGAAACTGTATCTATTGTAGTTTTTGAAAATAATATTCCAATATCTTTAGAGATATTTCCTATTGGAGGCGCTGATATTACCAACGATATAGCTTTAGGTCTTAAAATATCTTTAGAAGAAGCTGAAACTATTAAACTCGGCGGAGTGACTGCTACCAATTATCCAAAGAAAAAATTAGAAGAAATCATCTCTGCTCGTCTCGGAGATATTTTTGAATTAATAGAAGTTCATCTTAAAAAAATTGGTAAATCTGGAGTTTTGCCTGCTGGTATAATAATAACAGGAGGATCTTCCTCTCTTGGATTAATAGAAGACTTAGCAAGGAGTTATCTTCGTCTTCCATCAAGAATAGCATCTCTTGAAATAGGCAATAGTAAATTTCAAATAAAAGATTCTTCTTGGTCTGTTGCTTATGGGCTTTGTATTATAAGTAGTATTCCCGATGAAGAAGAGAGACTCGGTCTCAAAAAGCACAGTAAAAATATTTTTAAATCAATCTTACAAACCTTAAAACACTTCCTACCATAATTTTATGACACGTTTTGGTTTTTATACAACCTTTGTGTTTTTTGGTTGTTTTTGATAGTATGATGCTGTCTTTAATTATTTAATTAAATACTATAAACCTTTAATCTACATTTAATAATATGCCTCAAATAAAACCAGAAGTAGAAGTATTTGCTAGAATAAAAGTCATCGGTGTTGGTGGTTCTGGTAAAAATGCAGTCAACCATATGGTCAACTCAAAAGTAAAAGGGGTTGAATTTATCGCTATCAATACAGATGCTCAAGATTTACATCATTCTGAAGCAAAGAAAAAAATACATATAGGAAAAAATTTGACTAGAGGTTTGGGTACTGGTATGGACCCAGAACTCGGCAAAAAAGCAGCAGAAGAAACTAAAGAAGAAATTCAAGAAGCAATAAAAGGATCTGATATGGTTTTCATTGCTTGTGGACTTGGCGGAGGTTCTGGCACTGGTGCTTCTCCTATCATAGCTCGGACAGCTAAAGAACTTGGAGCTCTTACTGTTGGAGTAGTAACCAAACCCTTCTCTTTTGAAGGTAATCAAAGGATGAGAATAGCCGAAACTGGCCTTGAAGAATTGCGTCAATCTGTAGATGCTTTAATTGTGATACCAAACGACAGACTTTTAGCTGCTATTGATAAAGAGACTTCTGCTTTAAATGCCTTTGCTATGTGTGATGATATTTTGAAACAAGCAGTTGAAGGTATTTCTGATCTCATCACTATGCCCGGTCTCATCAACATTGACTTTGCAGATATAAGAGCGGTGATGGAAGGGGCTGGAGGGGCTCTTATGGGCATTGGGAGGGCTTCAGGAGAAAAACGAGCAGAAGAAGCCGCTAAATTGGCTATAAATTCTCCCCTATTAGAAGTTTCTATCAATGGTGCTAAAGGAGTGCTATTTTCTATCGCTGGAGGTGATGACCTTACAATGTTTGAAATCCACGATGCTGCCAAATTTATTACTGAATCAGTAGATCCAAATGCTAAAATTATCTTTGGAACGGTTCGTGATGAAAAACTTAAAAAAGGTGAACTCAAAATTACTGTTATTGCTTCTGGTTTTCCAGATAATTATATGAAGAAAAAAATATTTGAAGGAGGAGAAGGGGCTGAAGAAGAAAACAAAGGCAAAATCTTTAATTCAGTTTTTGGTAAAGATAAAGAAGATAAAAGAGATGAAAAAAATAATAAAGAAATAGAAAAAGAAAGAGACGCAGATAAAAAACAAAATATAATAGATGAAGATGACGATGAATGGGGTGCTGTGCCAGCTTTCTTGCGAAGGTCCAAACTAAAGTAGTATAATATTTTTCATGTACGATTTAATTATTATAGGCGGTGGACCTGCTGGAGCTGCAGCTGGAGTATATGCTGCCCGAAAACAAATAAAGACTGCTTTAATTGCCAATTATTTTGGTGGTCAAAGTATAGAGTCAAATGAAATTCAAAATTGGGTAGGTACCATAGCTATCTCTGGTATGGATTTGGCCAAAAATTTTAAAGAGCATGTAAAATTTTATGCTGGAGATTTTGTAGAAATAAAAGAAAGAGAAGAGGTAAGCAATATTGAACACATAAGAAATGATGGTTTTTTAGTCAAAACAAATAAAGGTGAATATAAAACAAAGACAATTTTAGTAGCCACTGGTAGCATGCGTAAAAAACTTGATATTCCGGGCGCTAAAGAATATGAAAATAAAGGTATTACTTATTGTGCTTCTTGTGACGGGCCATTTTTTAAAGACAAAGATGTGGTGGTTGTGGGAGGAGGAAACGCTGGATTTGAGACAGCTCTTCAACTTTTGGCATATTGTAAAAGTGTTACTTTACTCTCTAGGGCAGAATTTAAAGCTGATCCGGTAACAGTAGAAAAAGTATTGTCAAATCCAAAAATGAAAGCCATAACAAATGCTTCTTTGATTAAAATTAAAGGTGATCCATTCGACAAGCTCAAGACGGGTACATTTGTAAAATCTTTGGTTTACGAAAAAACAAAACCTTTCGTTAATAGTTTTGAAATAAAAGCAGATGGTATATTTGTAGAAATAGGACACACTCCAGCCACTTCTTTTGTGGAGGGTTTAGTAGAAATGGATGAATTTAAACGTATAAAAATTAATCATAAAAATCAAAAAAGCAGTTTAGAAGGAATATGGGCGGCTGGAGATTGCACCGACGTTCTCTACCACCAAAACAACATTGCCGCAGGCGATGCTGTCAAAGCTCTTGAGGATATTTATTTAGAACTACAAAGAATTGAATAAAAAGAAGGAGCTCCTGTAATATTCATTTATTACAGAAACTCCTTACGTAGAAAAGTGAAAACCCGACTTTTGGTTGTTGTGTGGGGTTATCACAAAATCCGCCGGCATCTCAGAGAAAGAATGACTCCTTTTCCACTCACAAACCTCGCAAGTGCGGATGAGACTATCGCTCTCTTTATCCCCTTCTTTTATTTCATGAAGAGTTAAGTTACGACAGCTCTTGCAAAGATAATAACTAGATCCTAAAATATTGCCCATCACAAGACCTCCTATAAACATAATACTCCTAATATAAAAACAAATTTTAAAATAAGTGGATAAGTAAAAATATTAGACGCTCCTCTTTCGCTAAAGCTTCGGCGGGACAAGTAAGCGTTTAGTATAGTAATTTGTGTTTTTCGTTGTGTAGTTTTTTTAAAAAAATAAGTTAAAAAAGAACACCCCCAGCGCGAGGGCTAGGGGTGGTTTTTCTCGTGGTGGGATGCTATTGGAGTAGTAGTCCCGGAGAAAGGTCAAAAGGAAGGAACAGCACATTCGGGTAAGATCTGATAGTCGTGACGGTTTTTCCATCGACTATTTCGGTTCCGACCACTGATAGGTCGTACCTTCTTTTCGTCGGCAACTTTTGTCGATTGCCTCCGAGAGAGAGTTCGTTACCCACTTGTGCAACAAGTGCACGCAGGTAAAATTTATCACTGGAAGAGGTCGTGATGATCACCTCTTTCCAGGTGAACTCTGTTTCTGTCTGGGCTGAACCCAAGACAATAACAGGAATTCCGTCTCTGACGAATGCTAAGATGGGTTCCTGAGGATTGGTCCCCACCCAGAAAGAAGAAGTTCCGAACAGGCTTTGTCCATACTGCAGACGGCCCGTCACCCCGACTTCGATCCGATATTCGCCGGTGGGCACCACATTGGGATCAACCACCATTTTGAAGGTGGTGTCCACTTTTGTTCCTTGTGGAGCGCCATTGATTAAGGAAACCTCCCCTGATTTTACAGGAAGTTTTTTCCCATTGCAGTCGATGTAAATCACCGACCACTGGAGTTTACTCCCTTCTATCGCTCTCGGCAGATAGGTGGCAAACGTTACCACCTCTCCATTTCTCGGCTGGGTCGAGGATGGAATAGGTATCGGGATGTTCTCTGGCTCGACGACATTTAAAACCAATGTCGTCGGCGATAATATCTCAGGAATCGATATACTGGCGACCACGGCACCCAAGCCGCTGCCGACCAGATAGCATTTGCCATTGTTTCGGCAAAATACCCTCGATTCTGGTGCCGTACTTTGTGACGGCATAGGGACGATTTTCGGTACACCCTTGCAGGGGACTTTTTCCATTTTAGCCGAGTAACATATCGGCTCGAAAACAACCTCCTCCATGGGCTCAGCTGTTTTTACTGCTTCAATGTAAACACACTCCGGCGTAACACAATCCTTCGGCGTGGTTGATGCTGGTGTTGGGTCCTCCGGCGTGGTTGGCTCTGGAGTCGGCTCTGGTTCAGGAACCGGAATTGGTTCCGGTTCGGGCTCTGGCTCCGGGTTTGGCTCCGGTTCCGGCGTTGGGTCAGGTTCCGTGCCATATATGCAGGCAGAACCAGCGATACCATTTTCATCGATATCCGTGACGTAGTCCCGGCCTTCGATAAAATTCCATTCCGTCTCTTGACCGAGACGGTAAGTGTTTTCTGCTGCCTCGTCAAGGCAGACAAGCTTTTTTGGGCATTTGCCCTCCTTCTCAGGAGCGGCGTTGGGGACCTCCATTGTCTCCCCGTTTCGGCATACAACCTTGTATCCCTCCTTCGTCGTCCGAGGGGTAAAAGGGGAAGTTTCTTCCCCGGCAGCCCACATTGGAGCTGCCATCACCACCATAACCAAAATCAATTTCAGCATTTTTTGCATCTTCTCTCCTTTTCCTTTTCTTGTCAAAAAACAACAAGCTCTTCAAAACAATAGCATATTGTATTTAGTGTGTCAATCTTTTATTGAGCCGGTTTGCCAAACATTTGAACCACAAAGACAGCTTCTCTACCTTTATAAATACCAGTAGAAGTGGCGATGCCTATTTCGGTATATTTTGGATTCATTATATTTAAAAAATGGCCACGAGAGTTCATCCAAGCAGTTTGAATATCTTCACTTTCCTCAAAATTAACAGCCAAATTTTCACCAGCAAACTCATATTTATAACCAGCCAAGGTAAACCAATACCAAGGAGTAAGTCCTTCTGGAGTATTGTGAGCAAAATAACTTTTGCTTGCCATATCGTCAGCTTTCATTTGAGCAGCTTTTTCCAAAATGGGACTAACTTTAAGTTCTGAAATGTTTTCTCTTGCTCTATCTTTATTTGTAAGATTAACAAGGACCGAAGCATAGATGGCTGAAAGAGAGTCAAAGACTGTCGTTCTGAAAGATGGAATTGTTCCGATGAGGACAACTAAAACTACTAAAAAAGCAGTAGCTATTTTTAATCTTGTAATTTCTCTAAGTTTTTTACTCATTACTTAGACTATAGCACAATTTAAATCAAAATAAATTGACGTGGAGACCTTTCCTTTTTCTAATTATCAGGATTAGAGATAAACTAAGCAGTAAACTTTGAGACAAACTTGAAATGTTGCGACCACTCTTCTTTTCTTCAGCACAAAAGCCCCCTAAAAATTCCACATATTGCTCTTCTTCAACAATAGGAGCTATTTCTGTAAATAATCCCAAAACTTCTGCCGGCAGGATTTTTTCCGGTTCTAGTTCTAGTTCTGGTATTTTTAGCACAATTTGTTTTTCAGCCAGAGTTACTTTGTCAGAAGCAACATTTGAATCAGCATTTTCTTCTATATGATTGACAATATCGCCACCTACCGCTTCAACCCAAGCATAATTTGTATAAGTCCCCGAGACGCTTTCATCTGTAAATTCTGTAGTGTAAGTAACGACAATCTCTTCGTCAGGTAAAATTTCGCCAAGCTCCCAAGACTGGGTGTTGACTACATCTCCGTTTGCGTCTTGAAGCTCGTCGTAAAGCACTCCTTTAAAAGCCGAGCCGCCGTGATTTTTTACTACAATCTTATAGTCAACCGAGCCCCCGAAAGGCACCATCTCTTCTCCATTTATACCGATGCTACTTGAGATAGTGTGGGTCTTTGTCACTTCCAGATCGGGATAGGAAAAACTGAAAGAAGTTTGAGGCAAGATGATTGCTCCCCAATTGTAAGCAATATTAAATGAAAGAGTATCAAAGTTGTCATTTATATTAGCATCAGTTTCAAAAGAAGAGACGGTGGTGTCTATAATGACAGGTGGTCGCTCATCTGGCACAAATCGCTCCGTCATACCAAAATAAGAAAACTGGACGCTCTCTCCCGGCATCAGAGAATCAATGTGGTGCAAATGAGAATCAGAATAACTTTGATTAAATTTAAAATAAGAAGATTTTAAATTAGCTAAAATATTTATATCACTGGCTTTGGCATCTCCATTATTTTTAACTGTTGTGGTAAAGGTGACTGAAGAGCCAGCCAAGACTTCTCCATCTACATCGGCTACTGTACCTATCCACAAATCTGGCTGACCAAAAGAAATATTGCCATTCCAATTGCCAAAAACATTGACTAAGGCTGCCATCCAGTTTGAGCTTATGATGTTGGTATTAACGACATTGACGACATTTGTTCCAGCGTAAGCATTGCCTGTTGCCACAAAAGCGTCCGTGCCGGTAGCGGTATTGCCCCCAGTATTGGCGCTGACATCTACATTATTTTCAACATTTGCAATGTTTTCATTTTCTATATTTAAATTACCGGCGTTCCTTCCACCATTTTCAAACGAACCATCGCCATCGCTGTAAAGCACCAAACCTTCTGGTGTATTTTCCCAGACAATACCATCTGGCAAGTTGAAGATATTGCCATTCCAGTCACCAAAAACCTTGACTAAAAGATAAAAAGAAGAGTCCCCATAAATATTGGTATTGACCGCATTGTAAGTGTTTGAAGAAGAAAGAGCATTACCAGTAGATATGATAGAAGAGCCACCACCAGCACTATTGTCTCCGCTGTTTGCCGAAGTATTTACACCATTTGAGACATTGGCCAAGTTTGAATTGGAGATATTGGTATCGCCCTGACAATCGCAATTTGGATTAAAAAGAGAAAGAAAATTAGCAAAGAAATCAACATTTGGAAAGACTAAATCTCCCGACCAGTCACCAAAGTTATTAAACACCAAAAGCATATAATTGGAATGAACTATATTTGTATTAACTATATTGACCACATTTGCTCCAGCGTAAGCATCTCCGGTCAATATGGTGCTGGTGGCTGTGCTAGAAGCATTGTTGCCACCCGTGTTGGCAGAAACTAAAATGTTATTGGTGACAGTAGCTGTGTTTTGGTTTGTAATGGTAGTGCTTGAAATACATCCGTTACAAGAAGTGGTAGTAGAAGAAGTAACATCACGCAAATCAAGAGAAGTGTCACCCAAAGAGCCACCACCAGCTATGATTTCACCATCGGAATCAATGATATTTGTATTGACTTGGTTTACCACATCAGCATTAGCCACCGCCTCTCCAGAATCTACAATAGCCGAACCTTCTTCCCCATCTGCCTCATTATTTCCCGTGTTTGCAGTAGTGGTAGAAATATTGTGGGCTTCAGCTTCACTTCCATTTTGAATAGTTAAATCAATACCACCTTCATTATTTTGATCTTCATTGTTTTCATTATTGTTTGTTTCGGTATCTGTATTACTTGTATTAACGTCATTGCCGATTTCTGTTTGAGAGATGGCATCTCCGGTCTCTACTACAGTCTCTGGTGCCGTATCAGCTGGAAGAGTTTCCTCCACAATCGTTTCTGTTGGAGGCACTTCGTCATCAGCATAACTTGAAATAGCTGGCACAAAAGTTAAATTCAAAATACTCACTATCAAAAATACCGAAAAAGCAATTTTGGTTATTTTGTATCTATTAAAATTTAAAGAATGAAAATACATAATCTATAATTTTACTTATCTCCCATTTAAAGGTGTCAAAGACGGTCTTTGACACTTCTACTTCTGAAGAAGTTGCGGTCTGATTGGTTTGGATGTCAAGGTTCAACCTTGACATATCGGTTTTACTTTCGTTTGTCTTGATCTCCACCTTTGTTTCCACTTGACCTCCTTCAAACTTTTTTTCCGTTTGGTATTCAAACTCTCTTTCTTCTTCCCAAACTTGGTGGAAATCCTCAACTACTTCGCCGTTTACTTCCGTATAAACTTTGACTTCACTTTTGGCCTCTCCTTCTATTACTTCTCCTGCTTCAGCGCTATTGCCTCCTGTATTTACCGAATTAGTCACATTGTTTATGACCTCATAAGAGTTGTAAGCAAAAGAAACAACGGGAACCGTTACAAAGAACAAAACTAAAATTGTTAATATCTTTCTCATACTTTTCCCCAGCAAGGTCAGCAACTCTTGCGAACCTTGCCGGAGACCCGCGTAAAAACACAGGTGCTCCAGTTAAGCAAAACTAAATTGGTTGCTGTGGGGCTCTCGTCCTAACACGAGTAAAATTGGTATTAACCACATTTATTGTTTTAGCTCGAGAGTATGCACTACCGGTAATTACTGTTCCACCAGAACCAACTCCGGCTGCTCCGCCGTTGCCACCCTTTCCAGTAGATGAACTTTCAACATCACTACCATCGTTATTGTTGATAGCTCCAGAGTTTCCTCCATTGCCTCCATCGGCTCCGCCGGCGTAGTTGTCACCAGTGTCAGCCCTTGAAGAAACACGATTGGAAACAAATGAGAAGTTTTTGTTCTTAACCTTCACATCTCCACAATCACAACCTTGTGGTGGAGGTGGAGGAGGACATTCATTTGTCTGAACAACACTTACACTATCAAGAAACATACCTAGAGAATCTGGAGTGCCAACTTCTCGGAATTCAAGAAGAGTGGCTGATCCTGTAGGATTAAGGCCTGATTTTGTCTCTACTTTCCACACTGTATTAGGATTGCCTACTCCAGAACCAGAGTGAGTGTCAAGCAAAACCCCTCCCCAGTAAACTTCTATTTGGTTGTCAGCGTGCCCTGGTCTTGGAGACCAAGCATAAGACACTTCATAAACTCCACCTTGGCAGGTTGATACCTCTTGAGAAATTTTTACTGATGCAGCCTCACCACTTGGTCCGCCAGGACCTTGCCAATCAGTATCAAGTTCTGCATGTTGAGCGCTTCCATCATGAGATAACCAACCAGATACTCCTCTGTGAAGTTCAAGTTTGGCAGGATTGCCATCACCAGAACCCAGCATCCATTCAACATTCCATCCTTCTACTGGCCCAACATATATTTCCCAATCAGCAGGATCATCTACTATTGGAGCTTCAAAATCTCCATTTGTTACAAGTTGGGCACTAGCTGTAGCAGTGAAAGCAAAGAATGCTATCGGAATTGCTAAATAAATTAATTTTTTCATAATTTATAATTTTATTATTTTTTTAATGTCGACCTTTAGAGAGTTTTTCCCTCTGGACAACCTTCTTTCCCCTTGAAAACTCTCCCGAAGGTTCGTCAGTCAAATGACGGACGAAAACCTTTCGGAAAAAGAACAATTTGAATTATCTGCGGATACGAGTCAAGTTGGTATTTACAATGTTAACAGCACCAGCTCGTGAACCAGCATCTCCTGTTTCAACATATCCACCCCAACCAGCTGCACCTCCTGTACCGCCGTTACCGGTATTAGAGTCCTCAACATCTTCGCCACTATTGTTGTTGATAGCTCCAGAGTTTCCTCCGTTACCTCCATCAGCGCCTTTAGCGACATTGTCTCCAGTATCAGCTTTGGAATCAACATCATTAGCCACAAAAGCTCGATTTCGGTTTCTAACCGTTATATCACCTTTACATCCACAGTCAGTTTTGACTTTGGTATCATTTGAATTAACAACATTCATTACTCCAGCTTCTGATCCAGCATTACCAGTAACAACGGTTCCTCCAGAATCAGCTCCGGCTGCTCCGCCGTTACCACCGTTTCCAGTAGATGAATTTTCAACATCACTACCATTGTTATTGTTGATAGCTCCAGAGTTTCCTCCGTTGCCTCCATCAGCTCCCCCAGCGTAGTTGTCGCCAGTGTCAGCTTTGGAATCAACATCATTGACTACAACAGCGCTATTGCTGTTCTTTACTGTTATGTCACTGCTTGACCAATGAAAAGCGGAAGCAGTAGTAGCAGAAAGAACGAAAGCGGCGATTGTTGCGATTGCTATAATTTTTTTCATATAACTTTTTAATTAACTTTTAATAATATTATTTATCCTGTACCGAATTTATTCTGGTACTAGGATTTCCCGCCTAAGTTATGCATAAGCGCGCTCTTGGGCGGAAATTTATCGACCAAACAAAAAAGCCACTCCAAGAAAAATGCTTAGCGAGCGGCTTTTTTGTTTGGCAAATCTTATTTTTTTGTGCAAAAAGTTGGGGAAACATAACTCTCCTTATCTTTATGTTATTTTTGTCTTCTTTTTCCCCAAAAGAAGATGACTTTGAATTGTCGGTATAAGTTATATTGTATGAAAGATATTTTTTAAAGTCAATCCACAGATGGGGATTGCTTAATTTGACTTTAATTTGATATAATTACACCATTAACATTCTAAAAATAATCTTTGATTAAGACCCAATCAAAAAACCCATAATGGGTGTCAGATCGGGGAAATCTCGTAGTCCCGCTAAGCGGAATTACGAGAGTGATCTAGCACCCATTCTGGGTTTTTGTGTTTAGCATTCTAATCATAATGTCTATTTTGTCAATCCCGTTAGAGGCAAGGACTTTGTCCTGCCGAAACATAAGTTTCGGGCCTCTAACGGGATCAACATCTCTTGATTGACACATCCGTATTTAGGATTATCATATAAATAAGTGAAGTTTAATGGCTAACTTAAATTTATGTCTAAAAAAATTTTATTTTTGATTTCGTTTTCATTTTTAGTAATTATTTTTGCCGGCACCAATGCGTTGGCGGCGGTTGAGAGGTTAGAAAGACCGGAGCGTCCGGAAAGAGAAGTGCGAGTAGTCTCCAACAAAGCAGAAGAAACAATCCAGGCAGTATCATTGGGATGTGTTGTGTTGAAAGAAGTAAAAACTTTAAGAGCTTTAAGGTGTCCAAAAGAAGTAGCCGAAAATTTGTCTCTAAACGAAGATGTGCGGGTATTTGCTTTAGATGATGAAAAAAATAGGGCGGTGAGAATATCTCGGTCCAAAACAACTAACGCCAGCGTTGGCCCTCTTCAGCAAATTGGAGCCGATATTGTCCAAGCTTCCGGTAACACTGGCAACAGTAGAAAAGTGGCCGTGTTGGATACTGGTTATAATTATTTTCATCCAGAGTTAATTTCCAGTTTTTTGGAAGGATGGGATTTTGTCAATAATGATAATGACCCCTTTGACGACAACGGCCACGGTAGCCATGTGGCGGGTATTATTACTGCCGACGGAGTGGACCCAAAAGCCAAAGGAGTGGCTCCTGACGCTGGGGTTATTGCAGGAAAAGTGCTTGACCAAGACGGAGCCGGCTATTTCAGCGATGTGGTGGCTGCTATATATTGGGTGATTGACGGACCGGATGGGATTTATGGCAATGCTGATGATTTTGGAGTTGATGTTATTAACTTAAGTCTTGGCACCTCTCCTCCATATACTTATAAAAATGGTTATTGCGATAATGTTTTACCAGACCTTACTACGGCAATTAAATATGCAAAAGATAAAGGTGTGGTAGTAGCAACTGCGGCTGGCAATAGTGGCAGTAGTGGAGTTTCTATCCCGGGTTGTATCAGTTATTCAACAACGGTGGGAGCGGTGAATAAATATGATAAAGTGGCGAGCTTTTCTGGACGAGGCAACGCAGTTGATATTTCTGCTCCGGGAGTTTCCATTTTTTCAAGTATATTAAATAATAGCTATGCAACTTGGAGTGGCACTAGTATGGCCACCCCTATGGTTAGTGGTGTAGTGGCTTTGATTAAATCAGCTCACAGTGCTTACACTTCATCCCAAGTAGAAAATGCTTTATTTAACACAGCTAAAGATTTAGGCAAGCGCGGTAAAGACACTAGTTATGGTTATGGCCGTGTCAATGCCACTCCAGCTGTCAAATAGTTTTTCCCGCACCCAAATTCACTGTGTCAGTGTGCGCGCTGAGGAATTCGAATCCCCGACCTACTCAACGTCAATGAGTCGCTCTAACCAGCTGAGCTAAGCGCGCATTTTTATAATTTATCACAAAATTCTGATTTTATCTATTTCAAATTACACCACACTTCAAAGTGTCAAAGACCGTCTTTGACACTTTTTCCTTCTCTTTTGGAAATGAGTTATAATAAAAGAAATGCGAAAGAAAAAACAAACTAAAAATGTAAAAAAATATTTTGTTATAGGAATGGGACTCATTTTAAGTGTCGTAATATTGAACTCTGTTTTTAAAGATGGTTATATCCCCCACCAAAATATAGTGGATACAAAAATTTCTCTATATTCAGACAAACATATCACTCCAAAAGCAATAGAAACTAACCCGACATTTAAAAATATTGCCTTTGATATCCCCCCAAAAGAAAAAAATTATTTTTTTATTCATCAGATAGCAGCCGTCTTTAAATCTTTCAAATCAGTAATATCACAAAAAGAAAAAACTGAAAAAAACCAAAGAGAATATGGGAGTTGGATATGGACTCCTATTATGCAGATGACTCCGGATTATGTAGAAAAGACTCTCTCTGATGCAAAAACAAATGGAGTAAATGTCATATATCTCTCTATCGATAGCTACCTAGACATTTTTACAATGGAAAAGGGAGCTGAAAGAGAAAGACAAAAAGACATATTTACAAACAAATTAAAAGATTTTATCACTCGCGCTAATGCTAAAGGCATAGCGGTAGATGCTGAAGCAGGTTGGCGCAATTGGGCAGAGGGAGACAATATCTATAAAGGTTTTGCTATCGTTAATTATGTAAAAAACTTTAATGTCACCAATCAAAATAAATTTCGTGGATTTCAATATGATGTTGAGCCATATCTTTTAGATGACTATGAAGAAAATAAAGAAACCATTTTAAGAAATTTTGTTGAGTTAGTAGACAAAACCGTATATTTTTTGAAAGATAGTGACCTTTATTTTTCTGTGGTTGTACCTGATTTTTATGACGAAAAAGATGACTTTACACCAAAGTTTTCTTACAACGGAAAAAAAGAGTCTGCATTTAAACATTTGTTAAATATTTTAGAGAAAAAAGAGAATAGTTCAATAATAATAATGTCGTATAGAAATTTTGCGGAAGGAGACGATGGCTCCATAGAAGTATCAAACAACGAAATGCAAACAGCCAAAAAGGGCAAATATGATACCAAAATTATCATTGCTCAAGAAACTGGCGATTTCCCTCCTCCTTATATCACTTTTCACAACACTTCTAAAAAATATTTTGACAACGAATTAAAAAAGATAAACAACACTTTTGATGACCACCCCTCCTTTGGCGGTATCGCCGTTCATTATGTTAATGCTTTTTTGGCTTTGAGGTAAATATAAAAAAATTTCTTTTACCACTCACTCTTAAATCATTTTTCGCCGACAACTAACTTCTAACTCCTCCCTCCAAGTTTTCCGTATAACTCGTGTAGAGTTTTCCATCGGCGCATTTTAGGATGTAAACAAAATAATTCATATGCGAAAGTCTCCAGGGTATTTTAGCACGTTTTGCCGAGCCCCGTAGAAGCCTTCGGGTCATTGTAATTTTACTGGACTTTAATAATAAAAAGGAGTAGTTTGTGGACAGAATAAAGGAGACATTATGTTTGAGTATCCAGAATTTACACAAGATTTGGCAGAAAGTATTTTGCATGACTATGTAGGAATTATTTGCCTCACCCCTATGTTACCGCAAGGAGGAGTTGCTAAATGCAAAGTCGATGATTTTGCATTTTATATAATCTATCTGCGAAGAATTATTCCGCAAGCAGTGGGAACAGATGATTTCTACGAGACGTTTGTCCATGAGCTGATCCACATCTTTCATATTGTGCAGGACCTGCCTGTAAATGAAGCCGTGGTGGAAACCGAAAGTGTTAGATTCTACAACCTAAACAAGGATTTTGTGAGAAAGTTGTATAAATCAGCAGTCAGTAAGATTCTGGTATGGGATCCACCCATCAGGTCAAAACTTACCTCGGAAGATCGTCTCAAGCTCATTAAACAAATGGCTGTCAATAACCAAAGGCGGAACTGAATGTTCCGCCTTTTCATGTACTCAGGTCTGTCCGATACTAAAAACTAAAGGCGGAGGGTAGTGGACGATGTTAGAACCTGTTTCCAATCATCTACTGCCCAATTTTACATACCAATAATCTCTTGATTTTTCGTCATATGTTTATAAAAACTCTTCTGATTCAGAAAATTTACTTGTCGGGATTTCACTACCATTAAAATAAACGAGGTCATCCATTTCCAAATTGTCTTCAATACCAAGCTTTTTTGCCAAGCTATTTATTGAATAGAAAAAAGTATAGTAATGCCTCAATAACTGCAAATCCTTGTCATTTTTTATATTTTTTTCCCAAGGTTTCTGGGAGCCGGGTAAAATAACATCAAGCATATGATAGTCTAAAAAGCCATCTTCTTTTTTGAAAATGGTTATATTATTTGGTCCAAAAATATCAATCATAAAACCAGTTTTTTTGCTAAATTTAATGATATTTTTTGTTATTTCTTTAACAATATTTTTAAATTCTTCGTTTTCAAGGAGCTTATTAAATTTAGCTAAAAAACGATTGTCAACAAGTTCTCTAACAAGTGAGAGTGCTGTTTGAATATCATCTGCACTGCGAAAATTATCTCTCGTAATCAAACTTGTATTAAAACTTTGTGTCTCAAATTTTTCTTTGTTTTTTAATTCTTCAGCAATTATCTGTGTCTCAACAATCATTTCAATTTGGTATGTTTCTTCATCATTTAATTTTTCAACTAAAGGTTTTTCATCCTCATTAACAATATTAAATAAAATTTCTTTAGTTAACGGTATTTTAGTTCTAAAAATTCCTTTTCTGGGAAAATGCTCTTTACCAAAAATTTCTGCTATGTTTTCCTCATATTCTTTCTGCTCAGCTAATACTTTTTTTGCAATCTATTCTATTTGATTTTATCAGTGTTTATTCCGCGTAGTAATTCTGAAATTTTTCTTTTCAAAATAAACATACTTACTTTAATTAATTTTCTTTCACTTCTAGAAGTTTCAAAAACAGCTTTATCAGCTCCAACACCAACAAATTTTAAATTAAATTCTTTAAGTGGTTCTGTTTCTATTGTTTCTTCAATTTTTTTCTTTAGCCCTTCCATATTATTTGTTAAAGATTTTAATGTATCTCACTCCCATCAAATTTACCCTTATAAATTAACATAATTTACGTGGCGGGCTAGTCGGGGTAAGTACCCCGAGGGTCAACCCTTGTAAGGGTATTTTAGCATCTTTTGACTAAGCGATTTGAGGTACTCGGGTCGAGGTATGAAAAGAGGGATGTTCGCTTGCGCGAGTATCCCTCGTAGGCTTTCAACCCTCACAGTTTTTCGATCGTTTCGCAGAACTCTTGCCACGAGCCGATTCGTTTCGCAACCGCACCCACGTCGATGTGGTTGTTGTAACCCCACGAAAACAGGAAGCGGTGTGGAACGATGTTAACGAGCGGTTCGAGCTTGTCGAGATCATCGTCGATGTAGACATCGAACCCTGTGCAAGCTACTGCCTTACTCACACCGTAGCCGACTCCGACGAAGTCGAGAGCGAGGCCACGCTTCACACTCCATTCTTTGGCGATCTCAAGCTCCACTTCTCCTCGTGAAGTCACGATGAGTAGAGTATGTCCCAAAGCAAGCAGTTGAGGAACGGATTCGAGTACTCCCGAGACTGGTTCCATGAGGAAGCCGACTTCCCGCGTCCCGTAGATGATCCTTTGCAGATCGCGGTATTGCTCTGCGGTCAGATAACCTTCTCCAATCACAATTTCCTTCTTGAACTTCTCGGATGGAATGTCCAACCCGTGAAGTTTCTTGGCAGCATCCGACTTGAGCTTCCCGCAGTCGGATATCACACCGTCAAAATCGAGTCCTATTTTCATCGCTATCCTTTCTTATAGAGGTTCAGATTTCTGAGGGTATTGAAACATAAATACCAACTATTTAAAAGTTATCGCTGAATAGGTACTCGGGTCACTCCGATACTTAGTTTTCTTGGCGGAGGGTAGTAGACGATGTTAGAACCTATTTCCAAACCACTACCGATTGGTTTTACATACCAAGTTTATCTCTGAACCACGCAAAAATCAATTAGTTTTTAAGTTTTTTCACTTTTTCACAAAATAGCATAACCATTTAGTTTTTATTTCATCGTCTTCTACACGAGAAGTCATTTTAATAACTTCCAAACCATTATCTTTCAGTATTTTCTTAAATTCTTCTTGATTATAGAAAGCAAAATACCTTGCAATGCCACCATATTTATTTTCCTCAATCAACTGCTCGTCTTTATCTGTTTTTTCTTTAATTGAAATAAAACCAATGGCGTGTGGTCTGATTATTCTTTTAGCTTCAGATATAACTTTTCTCACATCTTTTTTGGGAACGTGTAAAAAAGATGCCGCCGCCCAAAATCCATCAAAAGTGTTGTCTGGAAAATTTAATTTATAGAAATCCATAACCTGAAATTTACCAGTTGGCACTCGTTCTGATGCGACATTTAACATTCCTTCGGAAGCGTCAATTCCAGTGTAGTCAAACCCATTTTCCACAAAAACACTTGCATCTCTGCCAGCTCCACATCCTATGTCCAAAACTTTATTTCCTTTTATTAAACTTTTGTATATCTCAAATTCATCAGTCCAAAAGTGTACAAAATGTCCTTTACTATATTTTGGAGCAATTTTATTATAAGTATCTATGGTTTTTTCTTTGTCTGTTTTCATAGAGGTTCTAATGTCTCTTACTCTCATCAAAAATTATCCTTATAAATCAAGCTATTTTAACTGGCGGAGAGTAGTGGACGACGTTAGAACCTACTTTCAATCATCTCCTACCCAATTTTACATACCAAGTTTATCGTTCACTACAGCTAAAATCAATTAACAGTTTATCTCACTTCCATAAACACTTTTGGTTCAGTATCCATTATGTTTTCTTTTATCTCTGGAAACACTTCGCCCTTTTGTATCTTTTCAACCAATTCAGGAATTTTGCCATCAAAGGGATAAACTAAGGCATCATAGAGAAAACCTTTAATTTGCACTCTATTCAACTGGTGAGGCAATTCTTCTATCACATAATCCCCTAATCTGTGAATTTCTTCTGGTGAATATTTTCTTTCCCCATTTATTACAGCTTCGGTTGCGATATTTTCTATAAGGTTCTTGAAGTCATTATTTGATGTATAAAGCTTATAAAGGTAATTAACCTTATTTTTATATAAGTCATCAACCAAATCGTTCCATTTAGCAAAAATTATTTTTAACGCTTCTTCAGGTGAAAAATGTTTAGGCATTTCTGCCTTTAATTGCTCCAAAAAATCATTTCCCATTTGTTCTGCCATCAAGAGAGCTTTTTCATAGGAGGTTCTTTTTTTAATCTCTAAATTTATAGCGTGTATTGAGTCTCCGATATATACAATCACATCATCTTTGCTATTTTGTAATGACCATTTTATCAACTCAATAACATTCTCGGTGGTAAACCATTTATTACCAAGACTTATACCCACACTTAGGGTGTATTTTTTGTTTTCCAAATCTTCTTTATTTCCGCCTCTAATTTTATATAACTCCATATTTTTACTCAGAGGTTCTAATGTCTCTTACACCTATCCTAAAATACACTTATAAATAAAGCTAATTTAGCTGGCGGAGGGTAAGAGATTCGAACTCTTGGTGAGTTTCCCCACGGCCGCTTTCCAAGCGACTGCACTAGACCGCTATGCGAACCCTCCTTTGGCCCTCTAAGCTTTACGCGAAATGGGCCTCTAATTTGTTGAAATTTGAAAAACAATTAACACTAACTAATCTAACATTTATTTATCTTTTTGAGAAATTTTTATAATCTGATTAATTATTTTAAACTTAAACTGCTATTTTCAGTTTTTTATGCCTAGCAAAAACTTTGCGGATTTCTTCAGCCAAAACAATAAGAAGAGCGATCGGGATAATGTTTATCCAGTCCGAAATCTCTAGTGGCACAGTCCGCAATATTTTTTGCATTAAAGGAGTATAGATAGCGGCCATTTGAAGAAAAATAACTAAAACTGTCGCTCCAACCAAATACATATTAGAAAATGGATTCATAGTAAAAATAGACCTATCTTCTGAACGACAATTCCAAACATTAAGCCAATGAAATACCGCTAAAACAGTAAGAGAGATGGTCCAAGCTTTGGCCAAATCATTTTGATAATGAGTGCTAAACAAATATAAAGCACCAAGAGCTGTCACTAAAGACATTAAAAATACTCTCTTGGTCATCAATTTATCAATCAAATATTTTTTTGGTTTTTCAAATTTACCACTAAGAAGGTGTTTTTCTTTTGGATCCATAGCTAAAGAAACATCAAGAAAACCATCAGTCACAAAATTAAGCCAGATGATATGCGCCGGCAAAAGGGGAAGAGGAAAACCCAAAGAAAGAGACCCCACTATCACAAATATTTGTCCCCAACTTCCAGCAAAAAGATATAAAATAACTTTTTTGATTGTTTTATAAATACTTCTTCCTTCTTCAATGGCGGAAACAATACTTTCTAAGTTATCATCCAAAAGGACAATATCGGCAGCTTCTTTAGCCACTTCTGTCCCCATAATACCCATCGCTACTCCCAAATCAGCTGCCACTAAAGAAGGCGCGTCGTTTACTCCATCGCCAGTCATAGCCACCACTTCACCACGAGCTCTGTAAGCATCAATAATTCTCATTTTATGCTCTGGATTTACTCGAGCAAAAACAGAGACCACATCCAATTTTTTGGAAAGTTCTATATCTGAAAATTCTTCAACCTCTTTACCAATAATAACCTCATCATTATCGGACCATATACCAACTTCTTTGGCGATAGCTTGAGCTGTAATCCTATGATCGCCTGTTATCATCACCACCTTTACTCCAGCTGACATCGCTTTTTTTATAGCAAGCGATGCTTCTGTTCTGATAGCATCTTTCATTCCAAAAAATCCAACAAAAATAAGATTTTTTATTTTTCCTGAATCAAGAGTTTTGCTAGCATCTGGGTCAATAGAAAAAGCAACTATTCGCAAACCATCGCTAGACATTTTATAAAAAGTTTCTTCTAAATTTTCTCTATCCCCTTTAGTCATTTCTCTATGTTTACCATCTATCCAGATTTTATCTGATAAATCTAAGACCACTTCGGGAGCGCCAACCACTGTCATAAAATTTTTGTCTTCTACTTGATGAAGGACGGTATGATATTTTGTTTTATAATCAAAAGGAATCTCTCCGATAATAGGCGATTCTCTTTCTAGATCTTCTTTATGAAAACCAAGCTTTTGAGAAACCACCAACATAGCTGCTTCGGTCGGGTCTCCCGTAACTTGCCAATGTTTGTTTTCTTCTGAATACATTACCCGAGCATTAGCACAAAAAGCTCCTATTTTCCCAGCCAACAAAAGCTCTGGATGATTGGCTGCATCAACCACAATATCATCAAAATGAATTTCGCCTTTGGGTTCATAACCAACGCCTCCAATTTTAAACATCTTGCCTCCCACATAAAGTTGTTGGATCACCAGCTCATTTTTGGTTAAAGTGCCAGTCTTATCAATAGCAATAACTTGAGCTTGACCCAAAGCTTCGACCGCTTGAAGTTTTTTGACTAAAGCGTTGCGTTTACCCATATTCCAAACACCTACTGCTAAAATAAGAGTCACTACAATAGGTAGTCCTTCTGGCACTACAGAAACAGCCAAAGAAATAACAATTAAAAACATTTCTCTAACTGGCTTATCGGTCATAACCCCAATAAAAAAGACCAAAATTGATACTAAAGAAATAGCTACAATAATCAAACGTGAAAGATAGCGAATATTATTTTTAAGAGGTATCTCTGTATCAATAACAGAAATCTTTTTGGCAATCGACCCAATAATGGTTTCTTGTCCTGTGGCAATAACAATAGCCCGACCATTACCAGCTACGATGGTAGTCCCTTTATAAACAATATTTTTATATTGAAAAGTCCCCTCTCCACTATTTTGCTCCACTTCGCTTATTTTATGTTTTGGTTCAGACTCCCCCGTCAAAGCAGCTTCATCTATTTTTAAATTGTGTGAAAGAATAATCCTAGCATCAGCAGGCACTCTTTCTCCTTCTTGTAATATTAAAATATCTCCAGGCACAATCTCTGCATCTGGAATAATAATCTCTTTGTCATCTCGCAAAACTGTCGCCTTGGTCTCTACAAACTTTCTTAAAGCCAATAAAGTATTTTGAGCTTTACCTTCTTGGATTGTTCCCACTATAGCGTTAAAAACAAGAATACCAAAAATCATTAAACTATCTATCCTCTCTCCCATTAAAAATATGGCCACGCCAGCTACCAAAAGTATATAAATAAGAGAACTTTTAAATTGACTAAAAAAAATAACAAAAACACTGGGGACCTTTGATTCTGGCAATTTGTTTAATCCATATTTTTTTAATCGCGAAAGAGCTTCTTCATTAGAAATACCATACTCACTAGAGTTCAACTCTTTTATAATATCTTCACTTGATTTTGTATGCCAAAGTTTATCCATAATTTCTCAAAATTTTTATCCTTTCTTCTATTGGTGGATGAGTTTGGAAAAGATTTGAGAATGAAGATTTGGCGCTCCCAAAAGGATTGGATATAAAAAGGTGAGCAGTAGCAGTGCTAGTTTTTTTCATTGGTATATTAAATTCTGAAATTTTTTCAAGAGCGCTAGCCAATCCTTCTGGATAACGAGTAAGTAAAGCTCCAGAGCTATCTGCCAAAAATTCTCGACGACGAGAAATAGCCAATTTTATCAAAGTAGCAATAATAGGTGACAGCACAATAAAGATAATACCAACAATAGCAAACACTCCTCCTACATTGCTTCTATTATTGTCTCTATTACCACCAAAAATCATTCCCCTCAAAAACATATCGGATATAATAGAAATAAAACCGACCAATACCACTACAGAACTCATAAGCAAAATATCTCTATTTCCTATATGAGAAAGTTCGTGAGCAATCACTCCTTCTAGTTCTGTCTTTTCAAGTTTTGATAAAAGTCCGGTAGTGACAGCCACTACCGCATGCTCTTTATCACGTCCAGTGGCAAAAGCATTTGGAGCTGAGTCATCAATAACAAAAAGTTTTGGTAAAGGAAGCCCTGCGGCAATAGCGAGATTTTCTGTCACCGTATAAAAATCAAAAAATTCTTCCCTCTTGGCTGGTCTAGCTTTTGACATTTTAAGCACTATTTTGTCTGACCACCAATAACTGGCTATATTCATAAGCAAACTAAAAGCAATGGCAACATATATTATTATCGGGGAGCTATAATATAAAGAAACGAAATAGCCCAACCCCACCGTCACTGCCAAAAAAATCCCCATCAAAAGATATGTTTTAATGACATTTGAATTTTGATGGGTATAAACCGACGCCATATCAATATTTTATCATAAATCCACAAGTTAAACACAGTTTGTTCTTAATAAAATTTGGAGAGGTTTAAATATTAAGATATTATCTAAAATATGAACCCCGACAAAAAGACTCACCTAAGAGTGCCTCCAAACAATATAGAAGCTGAAAAAGCTTTACTTGGCTCCATTATGCTTCGTTCAGAAGTCCTATATGAAATTACAGATTTGGCTCATGCCTCTTCTTTTTATTCCGAAAAACATCGTCTTATATTTGAGACGATGATGGAACTTTTTTCCAAACGCAATCCTACTGATTTGTTGACCGTTTCGGCTAGATTAAAAGAGAAAAACATTTTAGATGAAATCGGAGGCAATAGTTACTTGGGAGAATTGGTCAATTCGGTTCCCTCTGCTTCAAATGCAGCTTACTATGCAGAAATAATCCAAAAAAAACACATTGCCAGAAATTTGATAGGAGCGGCCGATTTTATATCAGCTTTAGGTTATGATGAAGCAGAAGAATTGGAGACTTTGTTGGACCAAGCTCAAAAGAAAATTTATGATGTCACCAACATAGCCAGTATTCATAAATTTGTAGAACTTAAAGAAGAATTAACTGAAGCGTGGGAAAGACTTGATAGACTTCATAACTCCGGAGATGGTTTGCGAGGGGTGCCGTCTGGTTTTAAAGAGTTGGACGAAAAACTTTCTGGTTTTCAAAAATCAGATTTGATAATTTTGGCGGCTAGACCTTCGGTGGGAAAAACTGCTTTAGCTCTTGATATCGCCCGTCAAGCAGCTGTTCAACATAAAGTGTCGGTCGGTATATTTTCTTTAGAAATGTCCTCTCAACAATTGGTAGATAGGATGTTGGCCTCTCAATCCAATGTAGACGCGTGGAAGCTTCGCACCGGCAGGACAGTCACTGAAAATGATTTTGCTTCTATTCGTCAATCTTTAGATGTTCTTTCCAAAGCTCCTATTTATATAGATGACCAGCCGGGCAATAACATTTTGAAAATGCGCTCTGTCGCTAGAAGATTAAAAAAAGAAAAAGGTTTAGGACTTATTATTGTAGATTATTTACAACTAATGATGACTACCAAAAATTATGACTCTATGGTCAATCAAGTAACCGAAATTTCTCGCTCTCTTAAAAACTTAGCCCGCGAACTAGAGGTGCCAGTCTTGGCTCTCTCACAACTCTCTCGTGCCATAGAACAAAGAGGAGGTAAGCCCAAACTTTCTGACCTGCGAGACTCTGGTTCTATTGAACAAGATGCTGATGTAGTAATGTTTATTCATAGAGAAGACAAAGCCAAAAATACAGACGAAGCAGAAAAAACAAATATTGCTGAAATTTTGATTGAAAAACACCGCAACGGCGCCACCGGTAAAGTAGAACTTTTCTTCAACGAAAAGAAAGCCAATTTCCTATCTTTAGAAAAAGCTCAATTTTCTGGCGCAGAAAGTGAATTTAGGGAGTTTTAAAAAAATATAAATGAATAGCATAGAAAAACTTATTCAAATATTTTCAAATTTTCCCGGTATTGGACCGAGACAAGCCCAGAGGTTTGTTTATTATTTACTTACTCGTGGCAATGGTTCATTGGGAGAATTGGCCAAACACATTTCCGAACTTAAAGATGATGTGACTATGTGTGCCGATTGTATGCGATTTTTTGAATCTCAACACAAAACTAACAAGGATGCCCCTTGTATGTGTAGGATATGTGCTGACCAAACGAGAGATCACTCTACTCTTATGGTCGTCCAGAGAGACATTGATTTGGAATCAGTAGAAAAAAATGGTGGCTTTAATGGGTTTTATTTTGTCCTTGGCGGTTCTGTCCCAATATTAGAAAAAGAACCGGAGAAAAGAATTAGGGCAAAAGAATTAAAAATTTTTGTTGAAAGAAAAATTAAAGAAGGGCTGAAAGAAATAATATTGGGGGTCAATTGGAATCCAGAAGGAGAAAATACAGGCGACTTTGTAGAAAAATTTTTAAAACCAATCACCGAAAAAAATAAAATAAAAATAACACACCTAGGAAAAGGACTTTCAATGGGCACCGAATTAGAGTATGCTGATAGTGAGACGATGAAGAATGCTTTGCGAAATAGGAGTTAGATTTAAAAAAACTAAAAAATCTCCTTTTCGCTTAGCACACATAATTTTCTGCTGAAAATTTGCTCTGCTCGGCTCGTCAGCCTGTGCAAGGCACGCTCAAAGGAATTTTTTAATTTTTTTATAATCATGAACATCCAAAAATCATATCCATATATTTTGATAGTAGGTAGTATTGTCGGGCTTTTAGCTTCTTTTACTTTAGTATTAAACACTATCGAATTAATAAAGAACCCAAATATAGAGCTTCCTTGTAATATAAATCCTTTTGTTAGTTGTTCGTCCGTTGCTAATACTTGGCAAAATGAAATCTTTAACTTCCCTAACGCTCTTTTAGGAATGATTGCTTTCAGTATGCTTTTAGCTATCGGCGCTATGCTTTTATCTGGATACCGTGCTCGTAAAGAGTTTTGGCTTTTAGTAAATTTGGGAACTTTAGCCGCTATGACTTTTGTCATCTGGTTTTTCTATCAAAGCGTTTATAATATCGGCTCTCTTTGTATTTATTGTATGTTTGTTTGGGTAGTTACTTGGCCAATTTTTCTTTACACTACTGTTTGGAACATCCAAGAAGGTCACTTCAATGTTGAACACCGAATGTTGAACATTTTAAATTTTGTATCTCGTCACCATATTCAAATTTTAGCAACAGTTTATCTAATTGCTATTTTTCTTATTCTCTTTCAATTCAAAGATTTCTTTTTTAGTTAAGAAATTTTGTCTATTTTGATTTTAAAGTATGGTTGGCGATGACCATTCTTTTTTAGATAACGACTTTTTTGTTTATATTTGATGACTGTAACTTTAGGATTTCTGCCAATTTCTGAAAGAGTGCCGACTACTTTTGCTCCTTCAATATAAGGAGTGCCGATATCTGTCACGTCTTTGCCATTGTCTATTAGAAGGACTTTATCAAAAACTATTTGGTCTCCTTCTTTGTGTTCGCCTTTAATTATTTCAATTTTTATAACATCACCTACAAATACTCGATACTGTTTACCTCCAGCTTCTATCACAGCAAAACCGCCTTTTTCTGCAGGGATTTTAGTCTTTTTAGCCTTTGAAATTTTTTCCTTTTTTTCGGCTTTCTTTATTGGTTTTGTTTCTTTTTTTGCTATAGGCATCCCAGTTAGAAATTTAAGTATTAAAATTCAACGTATTACCTAATCCTGTATAAATTTCTAACGGGACAGGTAACAGACACTACTTTACATGATTTCGAAAAAATATGCAAATTAAAATTGAACCCTCCCGCTTCTAGCTACGCCTAGCCAAAAGCGGGAGGTGAACACATAAGGGGCGAAAAATCTCTCCTTTCAAAAAAGAATTTTTTTGAAAGCCGAAAAAACAAGCTCCTTTTTAATTATAGCAGTAATAAATAAATTAATCGTCAATATCTGGTTTTTCTATAGACTCTATTTCAAGATTTGGAGCTTCGCCCGTAATCCTCATTACATCCTTATCAATCAATTTAAATGACTGATTGGTTTTATTATAATGGTTGACTGTAGTGCTCAAAGCATTACCAAGCTTACTGTGATACTCTTCATAACCCTTGAGATGCTTACCAAGCTCTTCTACTCTTTTTCTTATATCTTTAGCCGTCTCTTCTATTTGAAGAGCTTTAAGGCCCTGTAAGACTGTCTGTAAATAAGCCAAAAAAGAAGTAGGGGAAACGATAATAACATGATACTTTCCGGCTGCTCTCTGGATCAAATTTTCACTATCTTCGGAAACTGCTCCCACTGTATTGACCAAAAGATCATAATAAATAGCTTCATGAGGAATGAACATAAAAGCAAACTCTGTAGTTTTTTTATCTGGCTGAATATATTTGCTGGTCTCTACTATTCTCTTTTTTAAATCTTCCTCAAAGACTTTAGCCAACCTTTTTTTCTCAGTTGGATCGTTGGCCTCGGCCATACGGTTGTAATTTTCAAGAGAAAATTTTGAGTCCACTGGGATCACTTTGTCTTTTACAAAAACAGCCGCATCAACGATAGTGCCATCTGGAAAGGGATATTGCATTTGATAACTCCCCGGAGGCAAAACATTTTTTAAAAGAGTTTCCAAATAGTATTCACCCAAGACACCTCTTTGTTTTGGATTTTTTAAAATATCTTGCAAAGATTTTAGTTGCTCGGCAAAACCTTCTACTCTCCTTCCGGTATCTTTGACATGAGTCAATTCTTCAGTAATTTCTTTGATAAGTTTTTGAGAATTGCCAAATTGAGATTGAACAGATTCGTGCATCAACTTTGAAGACTCACCCAATTTTTGGTCAACTGTTCGTGAAAGATTGTTCATCTGCTCTAAAAGTAATTTTAAACCATTGTCTTCTGATTTAACTTCTTTTTTACGAAGCAACAGGAAAATCACTACTACCAAACCCACTATCACTACCCCAAATAAAGCATTTTGCATCCCGTTAGAAGTAGGAAATCACATTACTATTACTTGTAATTTCTTACTAAAATTAATTAACTAATAACTATCCCGCCTTCTGATTTCCGCGACTTCTAACGGGATTGCATATTGAGATTATAGCAGAAATTTGTTAAAATTCAGCTATATGGTACAAGATAAAATTTCAGTACAAATTCCTGAAGCGATGCGAGCCAAAGATCAAGTGAGATTAACCACTTTGCGTGGTATTTTGGCTGCTTTTACCAATGAAGCAGTAGCTTTAAAACGCACCCCAAAAGACAAACTCTCTGACGAAGAAGCAACTGTTGTTATCAAGCGTTTAGTCAAACAAAGAAAAGACTCTATCGAGCAATTCAAAAAAGGTGGTCGTGAAGATTTGGCAAAAAACGAAGAGGCTGAACTAAAAGTTTTAGAAGAATTTTTGCCCGCACAAATGTCAGAAGAAAAAATACGAGAAATTGTGATGCAAATACTTCAACAAGCTCAGGATGATAATAGTTCTATTTTGAAAAATAAAGGGGCATTAATTGGAACTATTATCAAAGAAACTAAAGGTGAAGCTGACGGTTCTCTAGTCAAAAAAATAATTGAAGAAATTTTAGTTTAAAAACTAATAAACTAAAACACACATTTTTTAAAATTCTATATCAAACGCTTAGCGTTTGATATTTACAATTATTTAATACTATTTTCTATTTTATAATCTCCCACTCTCGTTCTTTTTATGGAAAGAATGGTCGCTCCACAACCTAAAGTTTCCCCTATATCATTTACCAAACTGCGAATATAAGTGCCAGAAGAAACATAAGCGCTAAATTTACCTAAAAATATTTCTCTCTTCGGATATTTTAAGATAATTTCTTTCCATAAAAGCAAAATCTCATTTTGTCTAAAATCCCCTTTTACTTTTGAAATATCCATAAGCAAGCGACCAAAAAGTTCTTTACCATTTAGTGTCTCCAATTTATGAAATTGCATTCTATAAACTGTTATTTTTTTTGTTGGTGCCTCATAAGAATCAAGAAAAAGATTCTCTCGAGCAACCGGGGTATTTTTCTGCTGAAAAATCCCCTCACTCTCCCGCCAGTCGCGATCCGAGAGTTGCTCTCTAGAACTTTTCTCTTGATTCTTAACAGATTTCCTCTGATTAATCATTTTGGATGAATATTCTGGATATTTTTGCTCTCTCTTACCCTCATATATCATCACCACCTTTCTAACTTCGTTTTCGAAAATGGTACTGCTATTTTCGTCATGAGCTTGTTGAAGGTTTAATTTATTTATTTTTATAACTTTACCCAAGACATCATAAGTATCGGTGGCAAACCCAAAAATACAAACAAAGTCATATTCTTTATCAAGCCCAAAAAACTCCTCACGCCTACTTTGAGAGGTGTCTTTACCACTACCGACAAGTAAAACTCCTTCTGCCAAAGGGTCTAGTCTGCCCAAATAAGTCATTTTTTCATCTTTTAAATTAGGATTTTCTTTGACAAATCTCTCAATACGCTCTAAAGGCGTCTCCCCCCGCTCCTTATATAAATTAAATATCATAAGTTTCTAAAAATTCTTTTTTAAATTCAAAAAATTTGTCTTCCAAAATAGATTGCCGAATCTGAGATATTAAATTATTTAAAAAATAAATATTATGGATGCTAGCTAAAGTAGCGCCAAACATTTCTTTAGCTCTAAAAAGATGAGAGACATAGCTAGCAGTATAATTTTGACAAGTATAACAGTTGCACCCACCTTCAACTGGCTCTAAAAAATTTTTGTATTTGCTATTTGTAATATTTATTTTGCCTACTTTAGTATAAAAAGTTCCATTCCTCGCGATTCGGGTCGCAGCAACACAATCAAAAGTATCGCAACCATTTTCCACACCCAAAACAAGGTCAATCGGCTCCCCCACCCCTAAAAGATGTCTGGGTTTTTCTTCTGGCAAAATTTCATTTACCCATTTTACTGCAGTCGCCATATCTTCTTTGACAAACGAGCCACCCACTCCAAAACCATCAAAACCCATTTTGCCAATTATCTCGGCACTTTCCTTCCTTAAATCTTCATACCGCCCACCTTGCACTATTCCAAATAATTGTTGTGAGATGTCAAGAAAAAAGTCCTCTGAAGAAAGTCTGGCCGAGCGAAGCGAGGAGACCCGAGGACTTTTTGAAGAGGAGCTTTTTTCCTGACATTTCTTACTTTCAACCAAACATCTCTCTGCCCAGCGATGTGTCCGCTCCATAGCTTTTTTTAAATATTCTTTAGAAGCGTGTGGGGAGGTGCATTCATCAAAAGCAAATATAATATCGGCTCCAAGGTCGCTCTGGATCTGTATTGATTTCTCTGGAGTGAAAAAGTGTTTACTACCATCAATGATAGACCGAAACTCTACCCCATCTTCAGTGATTTTAGCTTTTTTTTCTTTTTCTTCACTATAAGCTTCTACCACTTCTTCTTCCGATGGAGAATTAGCTCCGATAAACTTACTCAAATTATTTCCATAAGCCACCCCTAAAGAAAAAGCTTGAAAACCTCCAGAATCCGTCATCATAGGACCATCCCAGTTCATATATTTATGCAAACCTCCAGCTTTTTTGACAATCTTTTCTCCTGGTTCCAAATAAAGATGATAAGTGTTTGCCAAAATCACTTGAGAGCCAGTATTTAAAACTTGTTCTGGAGATAAAGATTTTACCGTCGCTTTAGTGCCAACCGCCACAAAAGCCGGAGTTTTTATTTCTCCGTGCGGAGTTCTTAAAACACCAGCTCGACCTAAACCTTTCGAGATTTTTTTATTTATCTTAAACATCTAAAAGGAATGGGTTGTTTATTGAGATTCAAGATTGACAGCATCTACCACCTCTATCGTAAATATCAAAGTAGAGTTTGGAGGAATAGGGCCTACTTGTTCGGCGCCATAAGCAAGTTCTGGTGGAATAGCAATAGTTCTAATTCCGCCGATATTTATATTATCAAAACCTTGTTCCCATCCGGGGATAACCTGACCTGCTCCAAGAACAAACTGAAGAGGAGCTCCAAAATCTTTAGAATTTTGAATGACAGTCCCATCAGAGAGAGACAACAAATAATGCACCGAAACTAATTGCCCCACTTCAACTTGAGGTCCCTGACCTACGACTATATCATTTACAATTACCC
>Ga0209541_10000557_pt1 | contig 73302 bp, 67 predicted proteins | sample RifCSPlowO2_01_FD_184027 | JGI IMG/M metagenome (GOLD analysis project Ga0209541, IMG submission 184027) | Groundwater microbial communities from Rifle, Colorado - Rifle CSP2_plank lowO2_0.1 (SPAdes) (version 2) | ecosystem: Environmental > Aquatic > Deep subsurface > Groundwater | place...
AAATTATGAAGTTGTACGAGCCGATTACGACCAAAATAAAAATAGCTAATAGTCTGTAAACCTTTGATATCTTAAATTTAGATATAGTGTAAAAGCCAACAGCAGCAACAGCAGACCAGACGGGTATAAAAGTAAGACTTCGCAGAGAATGGGGGGTGGGTGTTGCAAGGGCAGCGGGAATTGCGGCCAAAGCAAGCCAACAAAGCAAAAAATTAAGATCCCTGTTTCTCTTTTTTAAAATCGCAGCAAGACCAACGACTATTGCAGGAAACTCAAAGACGTAAAGCTCCCCCATTCCCGGAACTGAATGTCTGCCGATAGTATCACCCAAAACAAATAGATAAATTGGAGAATAATGCGATAGGTAGCCTGATACGATTTGCTCCATCATTAGTTTTTTGCCAAAAATTCCGACTGAATTTGCCCTGATGAGGCTGCTGTTTATGTTTTGAAAAATGGGATAAGTTGAGATAACAAGCATTGCAAAAAGCGGTATTAATTTTAACCTCAATTTAAAGAGAGGCTTCGCATACCAAAAAATAATATTCAAAAGAAAAAGTGGGATCCAAATTTTGGCACCATGATAGGCGTTTAGGGCAAGACCAAAAGATACAGCAGATAGCAAGAGAAGTAGGTAATTTTTGTGACTTTTGAGATTATCCTTCGCAAAAAAGAATAGGGTTGCACCCAAGATTGTAAAAAAAACCATAAAATTTGCCTCATGGTCGTATCTGGAAAATTGCAGATGCCAAGGCGAAATTGCCAGCAAAAAACTAGCGAATGCTGCAATTTGCCATTTCTTAAAAATTCTGTAGGTAATTAAATACGTTAAAATTACTGTAAGAAATCCCAAAAGAGCAGATGGAAAACGTACGGCAAAATCATTAAGACCGAACACGTATATGGAAGGAACCAGAGGGTAGACGGATAGGGCGGGATTATAATCACCGAAGGATCTAAATGTTAACGGGAGTTTGTTCCCATATTCGTCTCTGGCAGTTTTTAAAATACTGTATGCGTTGTAGCCGTTAGAAAGTTCGTCCAGAAATAAACTGGGTGGTATCTTGCCAAGCCCGTAAAAGCGCAAAACAAAGGCTAGAAAAAAGATGCATAGAACTATAAAGTTTTTAGAGTTTAAATATGGCATCAATTTTTTGTCATTTTTGATCTGTCATCCTGAATTTATTGTATCGTGTAACGATAGAATAAGTATTCTTATTTCAGGATCTTTAGATTCCGAAACAAGTTCGGAATGACACAAAACAATAGGTTTTCAACAAACTAAAAATTAACGATCCGTTTTCTTTTTAAAACAATGGCCACGCAAGCTAGCAAAAAAGAGGATAGCGAAAGGTAATTGGCCGTTTTTCGCAATTTTGTCTCTTCAAGTTTGAAGGTAAATTGATGATTGCCAGCCGGGACAATTAAGTCATAGAGGCCGGAAGTGTCAACATTTGGCCTGTATGCAAAACTGAAAGATTTATTAACTAAGCTTTTATCATTTGTGAAGTTTTTGCCGTCCATTAAAATCCGCCAACCACTAAATTGAATTAGGTTAACTTGTATCCTGGCAGGGTAAGTATTTTGAGTTTTAAATGAAACTTCGTTACTCTTTTTATTAAAATCATAAATTTTGATATTTCCCTTTATAGATTCCACTGGGGAAACAAAATCGTCGGTTACACCGGTAGAATATCTGGTTCTTGGGGTAAATTCATTAAATTGCGTAGCCGAGCCATGGTAATTTAGAAAGAAATTGTCATCGTAAAAGGATGATTTGTTAATTTTTAAATGATTTCGGTTAGCAACAAGTAATGCAGCTAACATTAAGAGCAAAAAAATCCGGGGTTTAAAAATTTTGGCCAAGAAACCTGCCAAAAAGGCAGCCGACAGAGAGGCAATACCTAAAAATCGCCAAGGTATATCGATAAGTTGAAGAGGCTTAATAGTGTTCCAAACAAATTTACTGTATGGATTTTCAAGCGTTAGAAAAACGGAAACTACAAATACAATTAAAAAAAATGCCGGCAATATTTTATCGGAGCCGGTTAAATTATTTTCCAAAATCAACTCTTGTAACTTTTTAAAAAAGCTTACTTTTTTTAAAACTAATATGTACGTTAATATGACTACACCTGCAATGACTACAAGGATATGGGCAAGACCAATTTGAAACGAAATCTGGTCATTTACTATACCGGGAAGATCAAAGCCATAACCCCATGGGGAGTGAATCAATTGACTGATGGTTACAAAGTGTGATTTATAAACCTGCATAAAAAGCTCTTGAAGATGAATTTCTTTTCTTTCGAAAAATGTCGGTAAGTAGGTAACGCTGGAAATTGCACCTGCCCACAAAAATACATGTGCAGCGGCAAATAGATAAATGACCGATTTTCTAAGATACGCCAATACTAGAATATAGAGAAAAATTACTGGTGCTGCCATTAAAACTACCAAGTTTTGAGAGAGGAAAAAAAACGACAATGTGAGTGCAGAGAATGCGATATTGGCAAGATTTGTTTTTACCGCGAGTCTTGCTACGGCAAATAAAAAAAGCGGTAAAAAGGCGTAGGCAAGAGCTTCCGAAAGCGAAGCCCTAACGTAAATAAGTGAAAATTTGTATGGTGCCCAAGTATAAAACATGGCACCGATAAAAGCCGCACTCGTTCTTTTAAAGACTTCTTTTAACCACAAGTAGGAAAAAATGCCTGATGCAATAAAGCTTGCTGCCATTAAAACTTTAAAGGAAGAAACGAATGAAAGGCCAAGTATGTGGGCTAGGGAGCCCAAAAAGTAGGGCGCGGGATAAATATAGACAAAAATCGGACTGCCTAAGCCGCCATTTAAAGTTTTAGCCCAGCGGGGAGGCAATTGGCCGTCGTAAAGTGCCTGATAATATTGGGCGATTCTGGCTGTATGGGTTTCACCGTCGTGACTAGTGTAAAAACCCGGCTTTGCCAAGTCTTTTAGAGCGAAAGCAGAAAAAAATAGAATAAAGAATATAGCTAGAAAATTGGGACTATACCGGAGCCTCACGACAAGTTGATTCTAGCACAGAAGAAACCTGTTAATCTTCAAAAACCATGCGATTGTAAATTTTGCGGGTTAACTCTACATCTCTTTTACAATATTCGTAAATCTCATCAAATTTTTGAGCCAAGTAGTAATCAAAAACCTTCGATCCGTCTATTCCCCCGTTTTTGGAGGATTCAAGTCCAAGGGCTTTTGCTAAAGTATCAAGAGCGATATAGCTTGTACTCCATTTTTCCCACTCGCGCATGGTATCGAAAATCGGGAAGTTTCTGTAGCGGGCAAAGGAAAGATTAAGATGCTTTGCAGCAGGTCTAATTTTGTTGATGATTGACCTTTTGAAAATAAAGCGTAAGTCAAAGTCCATGATGTTATGGCCGATAAATAGGTCTGCGCTATCGGCCACCTGCCACCAGACTTTAAGGATACTTGATTCTTCACCTTTTATTATTTCAACTTTTTCATTATCTTGTGCATATCCTATGCAAAAAATCCTGCCGAAGTCGCCGGAGATTGCTGTATCGCGATAAATGGCGTCATCATCCTTTTTAGCGTTTTTGTTGTTTGGGTATCTGCTTTGCTTTTGTTTGGCCTGATTAACGGCAACAGACTTTATCTTCTCGTCGGCAGGAATTGTTTCGATGTCAAAAAACAGTTTCATATTAAGGTTTTCTTAATATATCAGAGGAGCCCCGCAGTGCGGGGATCTGCTGATATATTGGCGTTTCATTTAGGTACAAAATTTAAAGCAAGTGAATTTATGCAAAATCTTTTGCGAGTAGCCGTCGGACCATCGTCAAAAGCGTGGCCTAAATGCGAACCGCAAGTCGCACACAGAATCTCTGTCCTTAGCATAGTCAGCGAATCGTCATTTTGATACTCAATGTTTTTGGCATCAACTGGACTGTCGAAGCTCGGCCAGCCGGAATCAGAGTGAAATTTACTGTTGGAATAAAATAAAGGCTTTTTACAAACTACGCACTCATACACACCGCTTGTGAAATTGTCAGTGTATTTGCCCGAATGCGGCGGCTCGGTCCCTTTTAGAAAACAGATATTATACTGCTCCTGAGACAAATTTATCTTTAATTTTTCTAAGGCTTTTTTATCCAATTTAGACATAGTTTTGAATTACCCAATTATACCAATTTGGGTTGCTCAAATTGCCTGGATTTGCGGAAAAATCACTTGGCCCTGAGGGTTGCCGATAAATTTGTCGTTTTCAAAAATTGTTTGACCGCGAAGGACTACTTTTTGCACTTTTCCCTTACCTTCAAGACCTACAAATGGCGTCCAGCCGCATTTGGTGAACAAGTTTTTGTTTGAGATTTTGTAGGTTTTCGATGTATCGACAACTATGTATGTTTTTGGTTGATCGGGAAGACGAAAAATTTTGCGGGGGTTGGTTGTAAGCATCTCGGTTAATCTTTGGAGTGTGATTAGACCTTTATTAACTGCAGAAAGCATCAGTGGCAACGTGGTTTCCAGACCAGGAACACCAAACTTCGGTTCAGATTGGTCGTGTTTTTCTTCTAAGGTGTGGGGGGCATGATCGGTTGAGATCATGTCAATTTTGTCGATATTTGGCCAAAGCTTTTCTTGATCTTTTTTTGATAAAAGCGGCGGTTTCATCATGCCAAGGTACCCAAGTCTTTTGATATCATCTTGATTTAAAAAAAGGTGGTGAGGGCAAACTTCGCAAGTAATTTCTAAACCTTCTTTTTTAGCTTTCTGTATCGCAGCAAGTTGATTGGTTGTGACGTGACATATATGAATTCGTTTTTTGAATTTTTTTGCCAGTTTAATCGCATCTTCTATTATTTTGCCTTGTGCATGAACCATGATTGGCAAAGGACTTCGCCAACTTTTGAAGATAAGTTCTTGGTTGACTCTTTTATCAACTAAAAGTGGCCCTGTTGTCTTGCTCATGTAGACTTTGAGACCAAAGACTTTTTTATAAACTTTTTGAAAATGTTGACTTGAGATGGCCGTCGCACCGAAGTTAAAACCTAAATCACAATAAATTCTGCCCTTAGTCCTTTTTATTTTGTCTTCTAGGGCTTGTGGCTCAACCGTCGGCGGAGTGTTGTTGGGCATGTCCAGGATTTGTGTATAACCACCGGCAACGGCAGCACGGGTTCCAGTTTTTAAATCCTCTTTTTGCATCCCTCCCGGTTCGCGAAGATGCACGTGGACATCCACGAGGCCTGGGAGCTCAAGGAGCTTGGACATATTAGATGTAAATTCTAGCAAATTTAAGAGTGCTTTGTGTAAGATGTGTATTGTGAAATATAAGAGCACTTATAGAAGCTATAATCATTTAGTTTTAGGAGGTACATTCGATCTTTTACATAAAGGTCACAAGTCATTTCTTAAGAGTGCTTTTTTGAATGCAACCAAGGTAACAATTGGCCTTACCTCCGACTCAATGGCCTCAAAAAAGGGTAAACTTTATCAAAATTATAAAACCAGACGGGTCGAAATTGTTAAATATTTAAACAATAACGGGTTTAATAATTGGCAAATAGTTAAAATCAACGATCTTTTTGGTTTCGCGCATGAAGACATAACGATGGATTCAATTCTTGTTTCTAGAGAGACAAAATCCGGTGCACAAAAAATTAATAATTATAGAAAAAGACTGGGTTTTAAAGGGCTTAAAATATTAGTAATTGCTCAGATTATGGCTGAAGATGGTAAGAAGATTTCTTCAGGTAGGATCAAAAACGGCGAAATAAACCGAGATGGAACGAGTTTTTTTGAAATTCTGACTCAAGCGGACAAATTTATCTTGCCGGAAACTCTCAGATCAGAACTTGCTAAACCTTTAGGAAAACTTTACAAGAGTGTCGAAGAGTTTTTGAACAAGGGTAGCAATTATAAAAAAATATTCGTTGTCGGAGATGCTTCCGTTGCCAACTTTAAAAGACTTGGTATTAATCCTGATCTTTCGATAGTCGATTTTATGGTTCAGAGAAAAAATACCTACAATAATATTGAACAACTAGGTTTTAAAAAGGACAGTAAACACCAAACCGTTAAGAGCGGACCGGGAGAAATTACCCGTGAACTGGCGACGACAATTGATAAAAGTTTTAATAATAGTGTCGATCTTATAAAAGTCGATGGCGAGGAGGATCTAGCTGTTTTGCCTTTAGTGCTTTTAGCTCCACTTGAAAGTTGCGTAATTTACGGGCAAAGAGATCAGGGTTTTGTTTGTATCGATGTTCGGGAAAAAACAAAAGAGAAATTTTTAAAGATATTGGAACTTTTTGAGAAATCAGACAATTAATAGATGCTATAATTTTTAAGTCTTTAAAGATGAAGAAACTTTTAAATTTAACTCCTTTTATACTATTAGTCTTCGCAATTTTTTCAGGTTTTATTATCTATAAGGCTGCTTACTTTGCTAAAGACTATCACTTTTCTTCCCTTGCACAAAGTTTTGTGCACGGTGATCTTTTTTTGAGCCCTGTGAATTTACCACCCGGTGATTTCGTAGATTATCGTGGCAAGCAATATTTGTTTTTTGGTCCCATGCCATCAATCTTGCTTATGCCATTTGTCTTATTTTTTGGTAGAGATTTTCCCCAGATTACTCTTTCTATCTTCTCCATTATTATTATCTACTTGGCAATTTTTAAGCTTTGCAGGAAATTCGAGTTTAAAAGCACCGATTCAATATATCTTTCCAATTTCTTTGTATTTGGAACCGTTTTGTATTTTGTGGGAATTGTCAATATATCCGCATACCTTGTTCAGGCAGTTGCAACCATGTTTGTTGTATTATCCCTTTTAGAGTACTTTGGTAAAAAACGATGGTTTTTGATCGGATTGTTAACTGCTGGTGCATTTGCGACCAGAGCAACCCTCTTTTTAATCTGCTTATTTTTTTTGATCGAGGTTTTGCGTCAGAGAAAAACAATAAATATTTCAAGAACTCTAACTTTATTTCTGATTCCAATCGTCTTCACTGCTCTCGTTCTGGGAATATATAATTTCAGAAGGTTTCATTCGTTTTTGGATACCGGTTATACCCGTAACGTCACTGTCTTGAGTGAAAGCAACTATAATAATAAGCTTGGATGGTTTAATCCTATACACATTCCGGCAAACTTGTATGCTCTTTTGATAATGTCGCCCGAACCTGTAAAAAGAGAGAACGTTACTTTTGCGCTTGAGTTCCCATTTGTTAAGGCCAGTGGCATGGGTATGGCAATTTGGTTCACCTCACCCCTGTTCGTTTATTTAATAGCTTCTCGCAGAAAAGCTTATACTCTTTCTGCGTTAATTGCTATTGCATTTTTACTCATGCCCTCTCTTTTTTACTTTGGAATTGGTACTTCTCAGTACGGTTACAGATATGCTCTTGATTTTATACCGTTACTTTTTTTACTCCTGCTTCCCGCTTTTGGTAAAACCCTCCCAAATTTTGCAAAAATTTTAATCGTTGGCGGAATGATTTTTAACACTCTTTATATGTTAAGTATTTGGGATATTTATCCACTTTTTAATATAGGCGATTATTTAAAGTTTTAATCTACTTTTTAAAAATAGACGCTTTTACTAATCCAAGTTGGTGCAAAAGATAGGTAAAAACGGTCCAGAGGGTGAGTAATCCATATTTAGTCGATCTTTTGAAGTTAATTGAGGATGCTTCGGGGAAATATTTACAGCGAACCGGGATTTCGGAGATATTGAATCCATAGGATAGGGCAGAAATTAGAATTTGCTGATCAAAAACAAAATCATTGGAGAATTTGTGATAGGGAACGGTTTTTAAAACTTCGGCACTAAACGCCCGAAATCCGGTATGGTACTCCGAAAGATTTAAGCCCATTGCCAAGTTTTCGAAAAGAGTTAAAAATCTGTTGGCAAAATATTTCCAAGGTGGCATTCCACCAGCAAGAACCTGCGCTCGAGTTTGAATCCGGGATCCTAGCATAACATCGGCCCTGCCATTGACTATCGGTTCGCACAATACTCCTACGAGTTTGGCATCATACTGGTAATCCGGATGAACCATGACAACAATATCCGGATTTCTTTTGAGTGCTTCGTCGTAACAGGTTTTCTGATTGCCGCCGTATCCCATGTTTTGTTTGTGGGCATAAACCGTAATACCTAGCTTTTTGGCATTTTCGGTCGTTTTATCGGCCGATGCATCGTCAACTAATATAACCTCTGAAATTAAATCCTTGGGCAGGTCATTGTAAGTCGCTCTGACTGTTTTTTCGGCATTATAGGCCGGTAATACTGCGATAATTCTGGGTTTTTTGACAGGATCCCACAAAATATTATTATTTTTCAAATTTTTCTAGTACCTCTCTTTCTGTTACTTTGTAAAAGATGGTAGCCTGATCGCATCTTAAAATCAATTCCCATATTGTAAAAATCGCCCAAGAAAAGCCGGCAAAAAAGGCAATGTCTAATTTTATAAGCGCGCGAAGAAAATGGTAAGGAAGCCACAGTATATGTTGGATGATTAGTATGTAATCGTTAATATTTTTCCAAACGAAAATAAACTGGTTTTTGTAAGATACAGTTTTGACAAAAAATTGTGACCTGCTCTTTTTGATAGCACCAGATTCGTGAAAGTGGTCAACTTTGGAAAGCGGCTCAAACAAACAGGTTAATCCTACGCGCCATGCTTTAAAACAAAGATCAATGTCTTCCCAATAAAAAGGCGCAAAGAGGACATCAAAGCCGCCAAGATTTAAAAACTTTTGCCTGTCAAAAAGCCCTGATCCTCCGGAAACCCAGAGAGTCTCGCCACGCTCTGGATGAGCTGCATAATGCTTAAGAAATCCTTTGGTAAAATTTGCTCCTCCCCTACCTCTTGGGATAATTTTGCCATCTTCGTGGCTTAGATCACAAAGTCCTACCGCAAAAGTGTTTAATGGATCCTTTTTGAAATAATTTAGGGCAGGTTTTAAAAAGCCCTCTTTGGGTGAAACGTCGCTGTTTAACAGTAAAATTAGATCTCCCCTGGCTTTTTTAACTCCCAGATTAGCCGCCCTGGCAAAACCGACATTTTTAGCTAAGGTAATAACTTTGACTTTTTTAAACTTTTTTCTGACTAGAGATACCGAATCATCTTCTGATGCATCATCAACAAGTATTATTTCGCAACCGAAACAGTGTCTGATAACACTGGGCAAGTTCTTCAAAAGTAAATCGCGACCGTTATAGTTGGGAATTACGACAGATATTTTTTTCTCCATAGAACAAGATAAATTAGGGCGGTTAGAACAATCGTAATTGCTGACAATTTTAGTCCATTGTAAAACGATTTTGGTAAATATTTGAATTCAATTTGGTGTGAACCTTCTGGTACTATTATCGATTGAAATATGTAATTGATTCTATTGATTTCAGTAGGACGGCCATCAATAGTTGCTGTCCAGCCCGGATAAAGAACATTAGTAATAACTAGTGGTGCAGCACTTTGAGTTAATGTACTTAATAGAATCGATTGATCTGTGTATTTTTCAAAATTGACTTCGTTGGTACCGTTGATTTTGGAAAATTGAAATTGAGAGGAGAAAGCGACGGTTAACGGATCAAAATTAGTTTCCAGCATTCTTGCCAATTCTTCATCTTTGTCTTTAACTCTTACAACTTGGTTTGGAAAAAATGCTCTGGGCATAGCATAAAGGTTTTGGTAAATCTTGGTTTGGCCCTCTTCGAAAACTTTAGATAGCTTCGGGTTGGAGATTTCATCAAACGAAACGACATATTTAATATTTAAAAGATCTGCAATGTTTGACTGGAAATTATTGGGTGTAACTATTCTGTTAAATTTTCCGGCCCCAGTAATTTTTCCGGAATCCCAGGAAGAGACTAGTTTTGCGTAGTCTTTTAGGAACAGGGGGTCGTAACCGTGAACCACCTCGATATTATAAATTGAGGGTGTACTTGAACTAAAAACTCTTCTGTCTGTTACCATCACTCTAAATGGTTTGTTTTGACTTTCTAAAAACGTGGTTGTTTTAGTTTCGGGAAATATAAGAGACGGTTTTGTGAAGGAATTAAATTTATATCCAAAGCGAAAAAGTTCTAAAAGCGATATGACAAACACGGTGATAATTAACAACTTAGGGCTGACATTTTTTTTAAGAAAAAGGATAACAGCGAATACTAGAGCCGTTAATAATGGGATAGCTAGGTTACGTAGCGCAATGCGAGCAGTATCGAGATCATTGACTTGGGGAAATTTATTTTTTGAAAAGAAAGTGAAGGCTACTATTACCAAAATAGTTATCAATACAAAAAGTGCAGCCAAGAAGCTCTTTTTACGTGATTTTTCGGAAATTAAATTTGAAAGACCAAATGCTGCGAGAACAACCAGAAAAAAATCAAGAAGCATAATTATCCTTGACGGTTGCATTGTGGAGATTAGCGGCAGTCTAGTCAAAAAATATTTTGAAACCGGATTTGGCAGGGCAACAAAAAGAATCAAAAGCAGCGTGATAAGTAAAAATTTCGTCTGTTTCGTTAATTTAGTGAGAGCAAAAATTGCAAGAGTTAAAGGGACAATGCCTATAAAGAAAGCAAATTCCAGATAGTTCCAAACCCCCCAATAGTTGTATGTTGCCGGATTGCCGAAATAATCCGGAGAAATAATTCCTACTAGATGCTTTGGCGGAAAGAACCAATCCTGTCTTAAAGGATAATATCCCTGATCTGTCTCCCGAGCCGAATTATTTATAAATTCCCAGGACGGAAGTATTTGAACAGAAGCAATTACAATACCAGTTGAAAATGCCAAAAGTATAACAAGAAGATTTTTTAAATTTGGTTTTGTCAGCAGTAAATACGCCAAATATAGAAAGCTCGCAAAAAGAGTATAAAAAGCCGTTTGCCAAAAGCCCGAGAATATTATTTGAGAAGTGGCAAAAAGGAGAATTAAAAACCAAACCCCTTTCGGTTTTTCAATTAGTTTATTAAGACACAAAAGAACAAGCGGGAGCCACATGGCGGTAGATACCATATTTCCCCATGAAAGCCAGGTAATGAAGTAACCGGTAAAAGGCAGTATAAAAGCACCATAGATTGAAGGACTCGTGCCTAATTTGAGACTTCTTAAGAATAAGTACATAAAAAGACTCATTACTACAGGCGGTCCAATAATTGTGATTGCCCAAGCAATTTTGAACGGAAAAATGAAGAAGAAAATATTTAAAATTTGAAAGGGGGCAGATTGAATATTGGCAAGGAGAGGCTGGCCGGAAAAGTTATAGGGATTCCAGAGCGGCCATTGACCTGTTTTAAAATTACTAATTACTAATTGTCGCCAGGGATAAGTCTGAAGGACAGAATCCGTAATTAAAGGATTCTTTACTGGAAAATGTTCAGGAGAAAAATTGGCGTAAGTATTGTCTCTCCATGGATGGTAAAGACCCAAGAGCGCATCTGCTGGCATCGGGATTTTGCCCTGAAGTAAAAAAGGGATAAAAAATAAAAGTGTGAGTGCCGGTGCAATTAAAAAGCTCGGATTAATTTTGAAAAATAATCTTTTCATACGCTTTAAGAAATTTTTCCTGACTGAAATTTGCGCTTGTCGAAACGGCGGCTGAAGATAGTTTTTTCAGTAGATTTTTGTCTCCAATAAGATCTAGTGTTAAATTATAAAGCTGCGTTTTTGTATCCCACAAAAATCCATTTTTGCCGTTTTCAACAATTTCTTTTTGTCCGCCGCGGTTTATAACAATCGGCACTGCACCTGCTGCGCAAGCCTCTACAGTTGATATGCCAAAGTGCTCCATTCTTTCAGGGTTCTTTATCTCATCCTCCCCAAAACCTGTGGCATGCCAGTATATGGAAGCGCTAGCATAGATTCGTCTTAAATTTTGGGAAGGTAAATTTTCCATTATACGAATAGCAAAGCCTCGGGATATTTTTTTTAGACGTCGTATGTATTTTTGATCTTCTTTCTTGGCCTGGCCAGCCAATATTAACCGCCAGCCATGTGCCTTCTTGGAAAGTTCTTTAAAAACGTCTATCAGAACATCCTGTTTCTTGGGATGAAGTTGATTGGTACTGAATCTGCCTACCGAAATAATTATTTTTTCCTTAGTCCCCCGATTTATCGCCTTAATATCCACAGGAGGGTAAATAACCTGTGAGTTGAGATTGAAGCTTTTGTCAATGAAACCTTTGGTGAAATAAGAATTAACGATAACGTGCTGATAGCGCATGAGCTTAAGCTTCGTGAACCACGTAGGTTTTTCAAACTTAAATGGAACCTGGAAGTGAAGAATATTCTTTTTGGACAATACCAGAGGAATACTGCCGTCTGAAAGAACGAAAATTAAATCATAAATTCTGGTACTTGTAAGTTTTGGCATGAATTTTTTAATCAAAATGTTTGAAACGAAATTTGTTTTAGTCAAATCAATTTTGAGAAATCGTGTTAGAGGGGCTTTGACTGAAGGGTCATCCCAAAAAATATCTACCTCATGCTTTTGGGAAAGATGCGACGCTAAAGTTAGCATATATCTTTCTCCGCCGCCAAATGTGTCCAAATACGGACTGTAGAAACCAAATTTCATCTATATATAGCTTTTGATCATTGTTTTTCTTTTGCTTTTTTAAATTTACCGGCTGAGTTGTTTTGAATTTCCCAGAGATAAGTAAGTACCATAGCCCGGTGCAAGCCCTGATAAATAGCCTCAATTAACCCGATAGTCCCATCTAAAATTCCCATTTTGGCAATATATCGGTTTAAAAACTCCGATAAGGTGGCCTTGGCAACTTTTGGGGCAGTGACCTTATGGCTACCGGCTTTGTAAAAAAGATCAGCCTCGATTTTTGCCCACTTAATAGATTTTGCAAGCATTAGATTCAGGCTTCTGCCACTTAAGTGGATCAACGGTTCATCAAGATAGCCGAATTTGCCATTAATTTGAGGACTTTCATGGACATGTCCTGTCCAGTTTATTAAATTGACTTTTTTAAAAAGACGAGGCGCAAAATCCGGCCACCAACCACCGTGGCGAACGTGTTTGCCTAGAATAAAATTTTTTCTTGGAATATAGAATGCAGAGCATTCTGCGGTCCTCGTCCTCGATGACTTGGACTGCGGGCCTAAGTAAGTGGAAAACTCTTGATTATTTATTACCTTTTTTATTTCGTGGATTAATTGAGGTGTAAGTCTTTCGTCGCAATCTACATAAAGAACCCATTTACCTTTAGCTTGCGAAAGAAGCAGATTGCGATTTTTATCAAACTGCCAGAAATTAGAGCTAAGTATTTTGTTAGTGTATTTTTTGGCAATTTCTACGGTTTTATCAGATGAATTTTGATCGCAGACTATAATTTCGTCTGCAAAAGAAAGTTGAGAAAGACAACCTTCGATCATATCTTCTTCATTTTTAGCAAGAATTAGTGCAGACAGTTGCATACTTATAGTTTATATGGATCCCTTTTTAAAACGGCCCGTTAAAAAGTCTAAAAGTGCCCAGCGTCTGACGGGTTTCGATATCTCGAAAAGCACTTGTTTTAAAACGGCAATTTTAGTTCTAAATCTGGCAAATTTAAACGCGAAAAGCAATCGATTTCTGGTAATGTAATAATCCTGCAGGCTTGAGCCGGATCCCCCTGCAGAAGCCGCATTTTTGTGCCAGGCTATGGCCTTTGGTTCAAAGACTATTTTAAAGCCTGCCTTTTTTGCCCTTACGCAAAAATCCAAATCCTCAAGGTACAAAAAATATTTTTCATCAAAATATCCAATCTTTTTAAAGACCTCACTTTTTACAAGCATGCAGGCACCGGTGGCAAAATCAGTTTCGAGGCCTTTTGAAAACTGACCCCTGTCAACTTCATCAACTCCAATGTGAATACCGCCAATATTTTGCCAGTCAATTTTACCGCCTGCATACCAGATTACTTTACCCAAATCTTCTTTTTTATAAAGATCTTTATGAAATTCAAAACCTTTCTCAAAATATATTTTGGGTGCTATTAAGTCACCACCGCGGCTGGCTTTTGCAAGATATTGCAGTAAATTTTGATCAACAATAATGTCATTATTTAAAAGAATAATAAGATCCGAATTTTTCCCAAGCGCGTATTTAATTCCAACATTATTGCCCCCCGAATATCCCAAATTTCTATTGTTGCGAATTAAAGTTATGTCGTTAACCTGAGATAGTGAAGCTACATTTTTATCATCCGATCCATTGTCCACCACTACTATATTCAGTTTGTACGGGCCACTGTGACATTTTTTTAAAGACCTTATGCACTCAATGGTATCTTTTAAACCATTAAAGTTTAAAACTACTGCAGTAAGAGTCATTTTCTAAGTTAATAATTTTTAGAAACCTGCTTCTTTATGTTTTAGCTTATAAAGTTTGATTCCATTTTGTATTTCTGCAATTTTATAAATTTCAAAAGGTCGGTAACTTGCTACTTCCCAGACTGAATAGTTTGCGATTGTTTCTTTCTCATCTCTGGAAATTAGATAGATTGCATCAGACTCAGGGTACTTTTCTACATCTAGGGGGATTTTACCTTTAACTTCCACTAAATATCTATAAGGCATGCTTCGTGTGTCGCCGTCCAGTGTAGAGGCAATGTTGAATTTTTTTGACGAATCCGGATCTTTAACAATAAGTTGTGCAGCCACTTGAATACCTTTCAGATTCCATCCGCTGGGCATTGTATATCCATTATCGCGAAAAAGATTTAAGTTTGAAATGTTGAAATAAAGGACCGTCGCAACAAACAGTAATATAGCTAAACGTGCGAGCCAACTTTTAAAAGTCTCGATTGACTTTACAAAAATTGCCGATATCAAAAGACAGAGGCTTGGATAAATTGCGGTAAAATAGTGAGAATTTAGAGATCCGGGGAAAATTGATCCTGCAACGATTGTAAAGAAGATAGTTGAAATTAGAAACAAATAGACTACTCTCTTCTGATTAAAATTTTTTCCTGCCAGAAAGATTACTGGAACAAGTAATAAGACGGGAATTAATAAACTTGCGTTAGAGAAAAACGTCTCAGATAAAATCCTAATTGAAGATGAAATGTTTTGAGTTATCGAGGCTTTTGCAAGGAGTGATCCGTAAGAAAGCTGTTTGATAATTTCATTGGTGATAAAAAATTCGTGTCTGAGCTCAAAAAAAATCTGCGGAGAGATTCCTGATATAAAGCTTAACAATACTATTAAAAACTCTTTTAATTTTTTTCCGTATAGTAAAAAAAGTATCGAAGCTAGAATTACGGACACTCCCATGTAGTGGAGCTGAAAGATAATTGCCATGGAGACACCAGTTGAAACCGGCCAGATCAAATTTTTTGAGTTTTTTACGACTATTTGCAGAGTCGAAAAAAATAAAACGGTGGCAAAAAATGGCATCAAGTGAGGATTTGACGAAGCTCGCGACTGATTAATAATCAGGGAGTTAAAAGCAAAAAAGGCGCCGGCAAGAATTCCCGTTTGTTTTGAAAAAAAATTAAGACCAATAACATAGATAAGTATTACTGTTAGTGTAGATAAAAGTGATGTAAAAATTGCGGGACCTAATGGGTTTAATTTAAAAAAATACAGTGAGGGTGCAATTAAATAATAATAAGCAGGCCCAAGATAAAGATTACCAAGTTCATTATATGGACCGATTTTTGGGCCTAAAAGGGTGAATTTGCCATCTACAATCATCCTTTTAACGATTAAAAAATCGTATCCCTGATCACCGGAAAAGGTCGTGAGTGCTTCAATTCTGAAAAAGCGTAAAGAAGCAGCCAAAAGTATGATTAAAATAATCAGCCAATATTTTTTGATTTGTTTTTGCGCAATCACCTATGATTGATTATATAATACATGGTGAATGAAGAATTTTATTTTTGCCATGGGTGGCTTAATAGTAGTAATTGTAGCCATTTTTATGTTTACCTCAAAGCAAAAAGTTACAAACGATACGGTAATTCCTTCTCCTGTGGTTGTTGAATCGCCGGTTCCAAATTTGATTTTACAAAAAGAAGCTTCGAGTGCTGCCGCTTTACCATTTCCAATACTCAAAAAGGAGGGGATAGAATCAAAAAAAATAACCATCGTAACGGAAAATGGGGATATTGTGATAAAACTTCTGGGGAGCGTTCCGATTGCGTCTTCTAATTTTATTTCTTTGGCAGAGAAGAAATTCTATAACGGCTTAACGTTTCACCGCGTAATTAAGGGTTTCATGATTCAAGGTGGGGACCCCAAGGGAGACGGGACCGGGGGGCCAGGTTATGCTTTTGAGGATGAGAAAGTAAATATGGATTACAAGCGAGGAACTGTAGCTATGGCTAATGCTGGTCCTAATACTAATGGCAGCCAATTTTTTATTATGCACCAAGATTATCAACTGCCACGCAACTATACAATTTTTGGTCTTGTGCTGTCGGGAATGGATGTCGTTGATGTTGTTGCAAATTCCCAAGTTGATGAAAATGACAAGCCAATTCGATCAATAGTTATGAGTAAGGTGACCGTGGAATGATTAGCGAAGTCGCCTTTTGATTTTGTAATAAATCTTCTTGATGGGTTTCTCCTCCATCATAGAAGTATTCACCCAGTATTTAAAATCGCTTGAAACTTTACCAAATTCTTTAATCGTTTTTAGCAAAAAATTATCTTCTGTTAAATCCTTGAAGTTTTCATGTCTTTCCCATACCTTGGCAAAAAAGACGAAGGAGTAAAACGCCTGAAAGATCGAAAGGATAAGACCGTGGAAACCGTCTCTAAATCCCTTTTGCAAAAAAAACGTTTTTAAGAAATCATTAGCCGGCCAACGAATAGCATCATGCCAATAAATTTTTTTGCCACTTATTAAGAAATTCTCTACTTCCGATTCAGTGTATGTTGTATCTAGTTTTTTAATAAACTGAGAAATTGTCTGATAGTTGTAATGTAGAATCGGGTTTTTTAAGCGGGAAATATTACCTTTTACTTCCAATTTCTCGTGTACGTGTTTTAGGGGGAAGTTCCCCTTACCTTTTCTGAAGAGCCTTAGATTGTAATCCGGCCACCAGATGGCGTGCTTAATCCATTTGCCGAAAATGATGTTTTTTCTTGGGATCTCATATCCTGTATATCTTTGATCTAAAACAAGCATTTGTATTTCTTTTTCTAGATCTTTAGTAATTCTCTCGTCGGCATCAAGTGAAATAATCCATTGACCAGAGGCTTTATTAAATCCAAAGTTTTTGTTGGTGTTTAGCATTACTGGATTGTTTGGCTGAACGAAAATTTTATCCGCGTATTTTTTGGCAATTTGGACAGTTTTGTCGCTTGAGGTATTGTCAATTAAAATAATCTCATCTGCAAGATCTTTTACAGATTTAAGACAATCTTCAATCATCTTTTCTTCATTGAAAGCTGATACCACAACGCTAATTGTTGATGTTTTCATTTTTGCAATATGAATCTACCATTGGTTTACACCCATGGTATCTACTTGTTTCCCACCTTCGGTGAAACAATAAGTGATTTCAGGATTATTTTAACATCAGTCGCTAAATTACTTCTAAAAATGGCCAGGGACACTACAAAATAGAATATGGCTGAGGTAATAATAATTACAACGAAACTGTAAATATTGTGAACGTATGGTAAAGCGACCATTTTAATCATTGCGTACATTAGGATAGAAACAAGAAGAGGACCAAAAATGTTTCTGGAAACGTTGACTTTTACTTCTTTTTTAACAAAATAAACAGTTACTAGGGAGGTCATTGCTACGGCAGCAGAGGATAAACCTACCCCTAAGTAGCCGAATTTGACTACGAGAGGATAAGTTAGAATCCAGGTGGCAACAGTCCAAAAAAACATTAATTTTAGCACTATCTTAGGTTTTCCAATAGCAAAGAGAGTGTTTGTAAATGTTGTAGATACTGCGGAAAAAATACTGTTTATGGCAAATAAATAAAGTAGGGGCAGTGCTGGTTCCCACTTGTGATAATTGGGAATTACCTCTAAAAGTTTTGGGGCAATGGCTATCATTCCAAACATAGAGGGATACACAAAGTAAGTTACAAAAAATAGTGATTTTCCTACTGCTTTACCTAACTCGTTCGTGTGAGTCTGGAGTCGGGAATACGCCGGGAAAGTGATTTTGTTAACATTATCCAAAAAAAAGCGCAGGGGCAAATATGCCCATTTTTGGGCCCAGCCAAGATATCCGATTTGAGCAAATGGTAGAATTTTCCCAAGAAAGACCGTTAGAAGATCATCTTTTAACAGGGCCAAAATGCTGTTTAACTGGAAAGGGATTCCAAAAGAGGTAAGACGTTTGGCGCTTTCTTTATTTATGCTTAAGGAGGGGCGCCAAGGAGATAATAAATAGATAAGAATTAAGCCGACAATTCCTCTTAATAAAACAGCCCAGGTAAATGCCGAAACCCCAAAATTTAAGGAAGCAAGTACAACTGCTGTTGAGTAAAAGACAATATTTTCTGCAATCTGGGGAATGATTAAACGGGTAAAATCGAGTTTTCTTTCCAGCAAAATCGAGGGTATCGTTTTAAGGGAAGACAAAATAAGAGAAAAAATCAGTACTCTTAAAAGCATTAAGCCGCTCGCATCAAGTTTGTAAAATGCGGCAATTTTAGACGATGATGCAAGACCTAATATCACTAAAGAAAAAACAATAATTTGTTGAATGGTAAAAGTGGAAACCAAATCGCGCCTTGTCGGTTCCTCCTTCTTTTGGATAAGAGCAGCTGCAAGGCCAACATCAGAAAAGTATACGAATAAGTTTAAGATTGCCGACACAACGAAGAATATTCCAAATACCTGAGGTGCGAGCAGTATCGTTAGAATAAAAGTGGCAAAGAAGGTAAAAGCCTGAATGAAAAAGGTACGTAAAGTAAAGGTGACAACACCGGTTATAGCTCTTTTTTTGATGAGTTCAATATCTAGTTCGCCCGTTGAATCCGCCATTTATACACAATTAATATAGATAAAAGTAGAATAGAAAACAGGCTAATCAGGTTTGCCCAAAATCGCGTAGCTGTATTTTTAAACTCTACAACAACTTTATGGTCTCCCGTCGGTACATTAAAGGTCACAAGCTTGAGATTATTGTTACTATTTATTCTTGTAGGCTGATTGTCAACTAAAACACTCCAGCCGGGAAAATCAAAAACATTTGCTTTGATTTGTACCAGACCCGCAGCACTTATATTCATGCTTATTTTTGATGGTGAACTTTCTAGATGATCGATTTGAGCAGTGCCTGATAAGACTTCAATTTTTTGCTCTGGAATTTGTGATTTATCAATATCAATTATGCTAGTACCCGATTGCCCAACGGTTAACTGTGCTCCTTTTGGGATATATTCGAATGACGTATTTGAAACGTCCCAGTTTATCACTTCTTTTGTAGTGGCACTTTGGTTCGTCAAATTTGTCCTGTAATATTGAGGTTTAAATAATTTAAGGTTAGGTACTATCAAAAGAAAGATCAAAATTATCCCTATGGTTAATTTCAGCACAGTCAGTCTCAAAAAGTAAATAAAGGCACCAGCCAGAAATGATGAAAAAAGAGCCGTAAATGTTAAAAAGCGCCAGGGAAATTGTAGGTATGCGAGAGGTTTGACCATTTCCCAGATAAATTTAGAGTAAAAAGTTGTCATAAAAGCACTAAAGATGAATAACCCAAAAGTGATAAGTGATAAGTGATAAGTGACCCTTCGACTTCGCTCAGGGCTGACAATTGACAATCTGGAAAGTTTTTTGTTTTTTAGAAGAAGCAATATTGCTAAAAAAATGGCGGCAACAGAAACCAAAATGTGCAGTTTGCCGATTTTAAACGAGATTCCGTCCACAAGGCCTGCGGCTGAACCGCCAAAACCCCAAGGCCAATTCCAAAGTTGTTTGGGGTGAACAAAATGAATTCTATAATCAGCAAGATTTACTAAAAGTAGTTGGTCCACTAACGTGAATTTTTTCTCCATTAGTGCGGGAATCCAAAAAAAAGCAGAGAGAAATAAACTATAAATTATAGACAATATACAATAGACAGTAAACTTTTTTTTATTCCCAGATTGCCAAAAAAGAAATGTCAAATATAGTGGCAAAATTAGCATGAATGGTAAAAAAATCAGGTTATGGGTGATCATTAGAAGTGCCAGGAAAATGCCAGAGAAAAGGGCGTATTTTCTATCATTTGTTTCGAACAATTTGAAAAAAGACCAAAGAATAAGCGGCAGCCAAACAAAAGAGAAACTTTCTGCTATTGCTCCCCTAACATAAATATCCAAGGCTCTATATGGTACATACATGTAAAAAAGGGCGCTGATAAGTGCTGCAAATCTGCCGAAAAACTCTTTGGTAAGTACATACATTGCAATGCCTGAGAGAAAAATACTAAAAAAGAATGTTAATTTCACGCTGCTGATAAAGCCAAAACCGACAAGATGAAAAATTTCTGCAACTATATATACAATGGGCGGATAAAAAACAAAAAGTGGATAACCAAAACCAAATCCAAGTCCGTCTACCCAACGCACGGGAAATTGGCCTGCTTTTAAGGCTTGGTCAAATAAAAAAAGCCTTGCCACCTGCTGATCATCATGCATTGTGTAAAGGCCCGGTTTCAAAAATGGAAGAGAGGCGAAAACTGTCAAAAGCACAATGCATACAATTGGAATTATTTTTAAATTGTTAATCATGGGTTAAAAAGACAATATTTTTATTCTCAAGCAGTCCCATTTTATAGTCTGTAATGAGAGTAGTTTTACTAGTATAAACGTTAATTTCAGGGTTATTATAAACTACTTTAACTATGTTGTTGTCTGAAACAGCTACCCTCTCTGTGAAACTATTTATTGGGTAAAAAATCACGTCCTTGGATGTTATGGGAATACGATTTTGATTCAATTTCAGAAAATTATCTTTTGCCTTTTTTTGAGCTAAATTGAGATATGAATTATCATAATAAAACTTTGTTGTTGTATACGAGCCATATAGCCAGATGGCGATAAATAACACTATAAACTTAAATTGCTTAAATGAAATAATTGCAAGCGCTAATAGTAAATATAAACCAACTGAAGCCAACGGAAGATAATAGATAAATGAGTGCTTGATGAAAAACAAAGTTGGCAAGATAGAAATTAAAAACCAGAGTATCGCGAATAACAAAATATTCAGTGGTAATAATTTTCGAAACTTTTCAAAAATTAGGGCTGCAATTACAGCTGAGATGGAGATTAAAGAGATAAAAAATGTCTTAAAAACTAATAGCCAATAGTCTTCTAAGAATCTCTTGTTGAAGATTATCAAATTATCAATAATCTGTTTCTTGAATTCCTCTGGTATATTAAAAGTCCAAAGGACGTACCAGAAAAGGTTCCGAAATAATTCAAAGTTGATAGCCATTTTGTATTCTTCAATGTCAGGATTATTTTTAATAAAAATTCTGAAGATTAAGTAAAAAAAAATCACAAGAAAAAATGGCCCTAGATTTTTAATAGTATAAAAATAGGGCTTTTTTTTACCCAGCACCAAATAGAACAATGCGATGATTGGTATCGAAAAAGCAAATTCAAAAGACCCAAGAGAAAGTATAAATAATAAAAAGGAAGTTACATAGAGTAATATTCTTTTATTTTGCGTATATTTTAGAAATAATAATAGCGATAAGACAAAGAAGAAGGTCCCTAGTATCGTATAATTAGCTGATATCCATGTGACTGAGGTGAAATGCACAGAGGAAGTACTCCAAAAAAAAGCCGTTAAAGCACTAGCTATCTCATCTTTGGAAATTATATGCATAACTTTATAAATGATATAGGTTGTAAACCCAAGAATTATTAGATTAAAAACTCTATATCCAAATGGATCTAAGCCAAAGAGAAATTTCATTATAAAGAAGTAATTTTGAATACTAATCGGTCTATATCCAATAATATCGCTTCGTGGTTTAAAAAAATTTAAATACTGGACCACATCATTAGCACGAGAAATCCTCAAATGAAAAAAGTCATCTTGTACAAAAAAATAGGTAAAAGATTTCGTGTAAAGAAGAACATAAAATATAAGGGCTAGAATAATTAAGAGTTTGGTAAGATTCTTCTTTTTAAGATGAATGGTCATTATGGGTTTATTTCAATTACAGAAGACTCTTTCTTGATTAAGGGAAATTCTTTTTTATATAGGGTTATTACAGAAGAGTCATTATATTTTACTTTAAAGGCTTCTTGATTATTCAGTGATTGTTTGATTTGCTTTTCAGATTCGACCAAAGTAAATTTGTACATTTTGTTAAACTCTATAGAGCTATCAGAAATTAAAAATACAGTAATTGGATGCACGTTTGGATGTTTTTGAATAGTGTAATTAACATAGGCTTTTGATCAAAAAGAAAAAGACGGGCAATTTGTTGATCATCGTGAATTTGATAAAACCCACGATTAATAAGAGGTAACGCGATAATAAACGAGGCAAAAAAGATGACTATGAATATAATAAAAGAGGACTTCACTGATTGAATTCTATGAGAATATTAGCTAACATGTCAAAGAAATCAGTGAAAAATAGCGATTAATTATTATTGTTAGATGATTTTAGTCTTTCAACTTCTTGCCTTCTTTATATTCTCCACGCTCATATTTTATTTCCCAGGAAAATATTCGTTGAAGAAGCTAGATATTAAATTGAGTAAATTAGAGAGCGTTGTAATTTCGACTATTTTAGGAATTTTTATTTTTGTTTTGCTTTCACTCGCCGCAAGATTTTTTCAGTTTTCTTTTTTCGTGCCTGTTTCTCTATCAATCTTATTTGCGTTGTTCAGCCTTAAAAACGAATTTCATAGGTTCAGTATAAAATGGATATTTAAGAGAAATCTAAATCATAGTCAGCTTATACTTGGCTTAATTATTCTGATAGGGGTAGTGACTCAGGGCTGGATTCATTTCACTTCAGCAATACAGAACCAAGATGGCATTACTTTTCTTGATCAGCCGTTTAGGGATGCTGCTTTTCATTTGTCATTTGTGGGAGAATTTAAAAATCATTTCCCCCCCCAGCATCCACTATTTGCAGGATCATCATTTAAAAACTATCATTTTTTAAGCGATTTTTTACTTGCGGGAATTAATTCTACTTTACCAATTCCCTTAATGGACCTTTATTTCAGAATTTTGCCAATTTATGTTTCTCTATTTTACGGGCTGGCCGTCTATATAGTAAGCTCAAAGTTAACTAACAAGTTATGGATTAGGAATATAGCAGTTTTTTTGAGTTATTTTGCCGGTCCTTTCTCTTACCTAATTCCTCTAGTTAGAGAAGGAACATGGGATGCTAACTCTTTTATGCTCAATCAGCCTTTTGATTTTTCTTTCAATACTCAATCTACATTTAGTCTTATTATTTTTTTATGCGGCGTATTTCTTATTCTTGAGTATGATAAACGAAAAAACAAAAGTCTTGCTTTTCTTGCCGGAATTATTTTTGCAATTTCTTTTACTTTTAAATCATACGTTTCTATTCTTGGAATTAGCGCTCTTTTTATAACTGCGGTTTACATGCTAATTGTAAAACGAGAAACACTTTTTACCAAAGTGTTTCTCGTTAGTATCCTTATTTTTTCAGCTTCATACCTGGCAATAATTGATAACATCAAAAGCGGCCTCAATTTTGCTCCAGGGTGGACACTTAAAAAAATGGTTGAAGATCCGGATCGGCTATATTTACCGAATTTAACACTGCGTGAGCAGCATTATTTGTCGAAAAAAAACTTCGCGCGGATTGCCCAAATTAATCTTGAGGAAGTTGTGGTTTATACTCTCGGTAATTTAGGAATAAGAACGATCGGATTTATATATCTTCTTTTGCTGCTAAAAAAACTTTTTTCATTAAATTCAAGTATGGTCTTTATTATCGTTTCGTCTTTTGCAGGTCTACTTTATCCAATAGTTTTTAATCAGGGAGCTTCTCCTTATGATATAACTCAATTTGGTGTATATCCATTAATTTTAGTTAGTATTTTCTCCGCAATTGCTCTAGGGCGACTGTTCAAATTGCTGGGAATACTAAAAAGACCATTTGTCTTTTGGATATTGATCATCACAATTATTACTTTATCTATTCCTGCCAATATCAAAACCTTTCTCGACCGATTACGCTACAAACATTTTTTAGTTTCACAAAATGAAATTGGAGTATTAAATTTCTTGAATACCCAAACTCCGAAAGATTCCGTGGTGTTACTTTATCCATCAGGAATAAATGGTTACTATGCATATGTTCCCGCCTTTGCCCAGCGGAGAGTTTTTATTTCTGTTCCACTTGTTAACCTCCCATACAAAGAAAGGAGGGAGGAAGTTTTAGACTTTTTTCAACAATACACATTGGACAGGCAGAGAGAATTTATTAATAAAAATAGTATTTCTTATGTATACATGACAGAAAATGATCTATCTTCGCTTGGGGCAAAAGTAAATAAAATGCCTATACAGCTTATCATAAAAACTAATCATGCTTCGCTCTATAAAACAATTTAATCTCAAATTACTATTTATTCTAGTCTGACGACTCTAGGTATGATTTCGTATACAGTACTACCATGAGGCTTTTCAAATGGTTCAAGAGATCTAGCAAAAAGGCTTTTTAAAGTTGTATCCCTATAAACAACTTGAACTGCCGAACTATCATTTAATGATTGTTTGATTATATTTTCATCTTCGACTAACACAAAATTGTTCGACTGTGCAAAGTTACCATCTGAAGGTCTGAATAAAAAAAATGAATCAGGTTGGGGGTTTTTAACTACATTCTTCGTGTAATGAATGTATGCCTTTGAAACGGCTTGCTCATTGACGGTCCAGTGCGTGTAACGATTGAATCTGGCAGTACCGTAATTGGTCATAATCCAGAGTACTCCAATTATCAATAACCAATAATTGCTGACATTGTTAAGAAAAGTTGCCATGATATATAAAAGACCCAATCCCGCAAAGCTAAGATACACCGAATAACTATGGTTATTAAGAAATAGAACTGGTAATAAAAATAATAGAAACCACAATGATCCGAACAGAAAATTGCGGATGTACACTTTGTTTGCAGAACTTCTAACCCCAAGATAAACAGATAGTATAAAAAGGGCTAAAGCCGGTATGGTTATCGACCAATACCGAATGATGAACCCAAAAGACTGGGTAGGGGATTTCGGGATAATTAAATCCTTAAATCTTTCGGATAAACCAAATGCCCATCCGATATACCAAATCAAATTGTTAATGATTTGTTTATTAAAGGCAATTTCATATTCTCCTTTTGCAGGTATAGGGAAAATATAAAATCTAAAGAAAATATATATTAAAATGGAAGCAAAAAAGGGCAGTAAAACTCTATAATTTTCCTTCTTTTTGATTAAAATCCAGGAAAGTAAAAAGATAGAATAAACCACAGATAATTCTGTGGATGCGAGTGCAAGAAGATAGATGAAAAATGACAAAATTAGGTAAGAGGATTGTTTATTTGCTGAATACTTTAGAAAAAGAATGAAAGATACACATAAAAACAGCGACCCAATAATATAAGACGTGGTGGACAACCAGCTTAAGCTCATAAAGTGGATTGACCAGGTACTATAGAGAAAGGTTGCAAAAAGTGATATCTTTTTATCTTTGGTCAAGAGTTTAAACAGGAAGAATATAGAGAGTAAAAGTGCAAAGAATAATAAAAATGCTGTTGCATGGAAGGCTAAATTATTTAGACCAAACAGACGGTAATTCAAAAAAAAGTATAGAGGCATTGATAGTGGTCTCCAATAAATAATATCTGTTCTAAATTTAAAAAACGATAAAAAATCGTTACTGCGAACCCAATTTAAGACAAACCAATCGTCTTGGAAAAAGTAATAATTAAGGCTTGGGTAAAATAATGAGAGGCTGATTATACAAATAATCAGGAGCGTCAGTTGAACTTGATACTTTTTAATGAGACTTAGGATACCCATGAAGCTTCTTGTTGATTGCCCATAAATACCATTTAAGGTACTTGGGTAGCCACTTCTTCATATTAAAGCGGGATTCTTTGGCAAGATAGGTCCAATTCGTAGGGACTTCAGTAACTTTATATCCTGAGAAGTGAGCTTTAACTGTTAACTCGGTTGCCAATTCAAATCCCCCATCGGATTCAATTTTGACATTGTTAAGGAATTTTTTGGAATAAAGTCTAAAAGAATTTGTTGCGTCATGGACCGGTAGGCCAACAAGATAATGCAGGCTAAGGCCTGCTGCTCTGGTTAAAATTTGTTTTATGATTGGGCCACCGATTTGGTGGCCTCTTTTCATATAACGAGAAGCGGCAATAACATCGTAGCCTTTATCATATTTCTTTATCATTTCGTTTAGAACTTTTGGGTCGTCTGTTAAATCCGCCATCATGATACAAACCGCTTGTCCCTTCGCCTTAGAAAGGCCTGTTTTTAGCGCATTTAGTGCTCCCCCACCGTAAATATTTTTTATAAGTTTAACGCTTGAGTATTTTTTTTGAATTTTTTTAACAGGTGTTAGGGTTGTGTCACTGTCCATATCGTAAACAACTAATAGCTCGTATACGTCTGTTACTGCTCTCTCAACTCTTTCTACAATTTTGGCAATGACAGTACCCTCATTGTAAACCGGCATGACAATAGACAACTTTGCAGTTTTCTTTTTCTTCGCATTGCTCGAAATAGATAATTTAGCAATTCTCTTTTTCTTCACTCCGCTCGAAATTGAAAGCTTCATGAATTTGATTTTAGTCCTTCGACAAGCTCAGGACAAGTTCTCCGACGAGCTTGTAACAAGCCCTTTAATCATCGAGGAGATTTTAAGGAAAATATTAGATATCCCGCCAGATAGCTTCAGAATCAGTATCTGCTATTAAAGTTTTCTTTGAAAAATGATTTTCAAGGGATTTAATAGTAAATATTATTCTGTTGGTTTTGAAAACATTCCAGACATCACATATTATGCAGTTGGCGGAAACTAATTTTTTGACCTTTGCAATATCGAGTTTTTGATATGCAGCATGGTTTGTTGCTAAAAATATCAAATCTGCATCCTTTAGGGTTTCATCAAGATTATTTTGGTAAGGTGCAACATAGGGGTCATGAAGATGAACCTTTGCCCTCTCTCTTTCCAGAGCTTTTTTCACTTTGAAAGCTAGAGATTCACGAATGTCATCAATCTCAGCCTTAAACGCCAAACCTAAGATAGAAGCTTTTTTGCCTTCAAGTTTTGTTCTTTCTCTAATCTTTTTAATGAGAAATAGTGGGATCGCCTCATTGATTTTCCAGCTTGTGGCAATAAGGTCCGAAAACGGGATATCCGCTACCAAAAAAAAACCATCTTTAAAAAGACATGGTCCACCGGTTAAACCGGGTAAGGCTAACCCTCCCCTTTTATAATCTCGGTTGACCAGATCAACAATCTTATAAATGTCGCGGCGATGATTACCTGCCAGAATCATAAATTCATTGGCGATGGCAAAGTTAATATAGCGATACATGTTTGTAAAAAGTTTTGCTAGTTCTGCCGAAACATCATCCGCTACATTGACTTTAACACCTAAATTCTTGAAAAAGTCGGCTGCCTTCTGCGTGCTTAATCTGTCTGCGCCACCGACAATTTGAGGTATTTGTGCAAGTTCTACTAAAGATTTACCTTCGGCTATTCTTTCCGGGCAAAAAGCCAAGAAGAAGTTTTTGCCAACGTCAAATTTGCCAAGGTCATTAAGATAGGACTTTACGTACGCTGTTGTTCCAGGAGAAACTGTCGAGCGTAAAATTAATAATTGATTCCTGTTGAAATGCAGGGCCGATGCGGCAAGCGCTTTGTCAATTTGAACAAGTGAAGGATTCATGTTCTCATCCACGGGTGTTCCCAGGGTAAGAATAATCACATCAGCTTGTGATATTTTTGAAAAGTCCGTAGTAAAGAAAAGGGTTTTGCCAAGATATTTTTTCAAAAGAGGATCTGCTCCTTCTTCTAAAAATGGCATTTTCCCTTCTGAGATGGAGTTGATTTTCCCCCTGTCAACATCAATACCAAAAACTTTGTGATTATGGTTCGCCAAAAAAATGGCAAGCGGTAAGCCAACTCTGCCTACTCCTATAACCGCGATTTTTCTGTTTAAAATTTTCCTTCCTCTTTTTGGTTTTTGAGCCATGTGATTACTTCTTTTAAGCCATCCTCGAATTTCATTTCGGGTTCCCAGCCGATTAGTTTTTTAGCCCTCGTAACATTAGGTACTCTTTTTTTAATGTCAAATTCGAACCCTTTGACAAATTTAACTTTAAATGGTTTGTCTGTGTTCATCAACTGCCAAATTTTTTTAGCTAAATCTATCATTTTTATCTCCTTGTCTGATCCTATGTTAAAATCCTTGTTCTCTGCTTTGGGGTGAAGTGCCACGGTTATAACTCCGCTTGCGACATCGGAAACATGGGTAAAACATCTGCTTTGCTGGCCATTACCTAATAGTTCCAACGGGTACTGACCTGAAAGGATTTTTCTAACCAGATCCGGGATTACATGAGCGTAACCAACTTCCCTTTCCGGAAATTCGTTAACTCCATAAGCGTTAAATGGTCTGCAAATAGAGTAAGGTAACCTATACTGATCCCAAAACGAACGACAGTACCATTCACCGGATAATTTAGAAAATCCGTAAGACGAGACTGGCGGTGGAATCCTTTTAATATCCTGCTCTTTTGATGGAAAGTTCATTGCCGATTCAAAAACCATTGATGATGAAATGTAAACCATCCTTTGAATCTTTGATTTGACTGCCGCTTCGAAGGTAGATGAGTAAAGCTTATTGTTTTCGGATAATATTGTTGCGGGATATTTATGAAAATAGCCTATTCCGCCGATTTTAGCTGCGGCGTTTATACAAATATCGATGTTTTCAAAAACTTCCTTTGTTCTTTTGAGGTTCGTCAGGTCGACTTTTACAAATTCTGCTCTTTTATCTACCTGAAAATCTTTTTTGGACAAGTTGTCGGCAACTCTTACAAAATATCCGCTGTCTAGTAATTGTCGGACTATTTCCGAACCGATGAAACCGGCGCCGCCTGTTACTAGGAATTTTGTTTTCGCCATTCGTAGATGAAATACGATCCGGTTAATATCAATGCCAAAACTGAAACAATTTCTGAGGCAAGATGAATCCCCGAATTTTTATATTCGATTATAACTTTATGATCCCCTCTTGGCAATTGAAAGGACATAAGGCCAAGAGGGTTTTGGTAATCTATTAGCACTTTTCTGTCATCAATTTTGGCTTGCCAACCCGGAAAATAAATCGCATTGATTTTGACATCAGTATCCTCTGGTGAATTAATGGTAGCTTCGTATTTTGCACTCTTAATATTAATTTGACTAAGCACAGCGTTTTTAACTTCTATTTTTTGATTGGCTCTTTCCTTTGGTAATACTTTGACCCACAGAGGCATATATTCATTTTGGGCAGTGGTGGTATCTTCATTGGTTGCATAGTAACTGTCGGGCCTATCGACAAATTTTGCAGGCTTGGTATAAGCAATTGTTGTAAGAAAACTTGCAAGAATAATTAAATAAGCCAACAACTTGTTATTTTTGGTAAGAGTAACAAGCTGAGCGGCAAGTAAAGAAGTGCTAAAGACAATAACTGACATCAGACGCCAAGGAAACTGGATTATGTCTATATACGGTAACTTTTGCCAAAGTGACAAAGATAATTTAGTCATTAAAAAGCTAGAGGCAATGATTAAAATAATCAATGACCAAAGTGTCTTTGACTTATTTCTATTTTTGATCAGGAAATAAAACATCGCTGCGATTATAAAAATTGTAACCAGGCCAATCTGTATCGACAGACCGTCTTGCGATTGGGGGCTTGGGCCATAACCCCACCTAGGAATCAGCAAATCTCTTACAGGTACCAGATGTTCGGAAACATGCGAAACTTTGATCTGGGAAAGTCTGACAAATTTCAGATCATTTATTGCCGGTAGCCAAAAAAAACCGGCAATACCAAGCCCTAGCGAAAATGCCACAGCTGATTTAATTCTTGATTTCAGCTGAAAAAGAGCAAAAACTAAAAATAATGGGATAAATAAAGCTGCAAAAACATTGTGCGCCAGTATTAGAGAGGCGATTGCTAAAGAAAGAATGGGCCAAAAAATTCTTTTTGCTTTTTTTAATTTTAGAATTGACCCTAAAATTAACGGCAGTATTGCAAAAGCCAAATTTTCACCAATTGAGCCTCTAACATATATGTCAACAAATCTGTAAGGCACATATAGATAAACTATTGATCCTACTAAAGCTGCCTGCTTTGTAAAGTGTTGTGAAAGGGCCCAGAACATGGCAATTACCGATAACATAGTTGAGGCTATAAAGGTGAGTTTTATGCTATCTACATATCCAAAACCCAAGACTTTCCAAATTTCGGAAGTGTAAAAAGGTAAGGGATAAAGAAAATTTAAAACGGGATACCCGTAGTTATTATTGAGCCTGTCAACGAATCGCACAGGGAATTGGCCAGCTGCAAGAGTTTGATGAAAAGCAGTGAATCTAATAATCATCCACTCGCCGTCGTGACTTTGAAAAAAACCTTTTTTAAAAAATGGCCAAAGTACAGTGAAAGAAACAAAAATCAGAAAAATGAGATATTTTTTCATCAAAATTGCTTTTTTCTGGCGAAGTAGATGATAAGCATAATCAAAAATAATATGCCCGACAATGAAGCAATAGCACCAATAACGAACGCTTTTGGTTGATACTTAAAGTCGACTGTATGTTCACCCGCTGGGACAGCTACAGCTCTAAGAGCATAATCGGCCCTTAGAATGTTGGATTTCTTACCGTCTATATAAGAGTGCCAATCAGCGTCATATGCATCCGAAAGAAATAATAATGAGTTATTTTTTGGGTTTGTAGAAAATGTCGCTTGGTTTGGTTCATACTTTATTATTTTAGGTTCAACAATATTTTCTTCGAGTTTTTGGATTTGTATAGAAGGTTCTTCTTCTAAGATTATGGTTCTTAAATCAAAGTTTTTATCAAAAACTTTGTCGATAATTTCTTGGTCACTTTTTAAAGTTATATAATTTGTAGTAAGAAAGACTCTGGGCAAAACATTTTGCCTTACATAAACCAGAAACTTTTCATCCTGCCAAAATCCTTCTACATTATCATTTGGAAATTTACCGGAGTCCCAGTCCTGCCCTGTTTTTGGTGTGTCCTCTTTGTCCAGCAGAAATTTCACACCTAAAAGATCAAATAAACGTTTGCGATAGCCGTTCTCTTCATCCGGAAAGGCCGCATCAGATCTTAGATAAGTGACGGGAATTTTTCCACTGTTCCTAGCCGACGCTAATAGTTCTGCGTAACGTTTTAATCTTAATGTATCGTAACCTTCTGATACGTAAAGCTGGTAATGAGTTGGCATGTTGTAGTCTACCCTTGCTGTTCCCCCGCCATAAAAGCGGTTAATCCCGATGTTATCTTTTAGATATGTAAATAGCGGATGATCGGGAAAAATAAATTTGTTGGGAGCAAAAGGGAGAAATTTGTTGGAAAAATAAATTCCCCCAAACAAAGTTAAAGTGAATATACCCGCTACAATTAGATTTTTTTTAGTTTCTTTCTTAATTTTGATTTTTGGAAATAATAGACTACACACGGCCTGAATGCCGTGGTATTTTGATCCTCGCTCATGATTCGCGTTATCTCCAGCATGGATGCCGGAGTTTTTCGCTCGGAATAAGTAAATACCAGCTGACATTAAAAGCAATGAAGTGAACATCAATGACGGAATGATTAGGTTTCTGCGTGTAACTGTAAGATTTGTGTACCACGTATCTGAAGGTGTTAGAAATGATGGGCCAACGACCGTAAATATCCACATAAACACATATAACATTCCGATCACAAATAAGAATTTAATAAACGATCTTAGATAGTTTGCTTTTTCTGACTTTTGAAGAAAATCTTCGATTCCAAAACCGGCAATTATGATCATTAAAAACATTGAGATTGACATAAACCTTGATGGTGAAGTCGAGTTAAGAAGTGGGATTTGAAGAGTTTTGATAAGATAAGTTATAGGGCCATGAGCACTTGAAATTATAAAAAAGACAGAGGTTATTGTTGCAAACTTAATGAATTTTAGTTTCCATAATTTAAATATTGCCCACAAGCAAAATATCAGGGGTACTACCCCTATGTATGGCGTGAAGTCGCCATATGTTTGACTCCAGAAATTATTACTGGCCGGATGGCCAAAAAAATCCGGAGCAAAGAAAGTTATCAGGTTTTTGTACGGCAATATTGCCCTGTCAAATACTTCCCGCGCAAAAGGTAATGAAATTGGTGATTTTGTATAAAAGTCGGCAGTAGGGATTAGCTGAATTGCGGATAATAATGTGCTAAGAGATACAGCTGCCAGCAAAATCACAAATCTAGTTAAATTTCGTCCTGATTTATATATCCAATATATTGCGGTAATTATATAAAGGTAAATTGCTGTCTGAGGATGCCCAGCAAGTATCGACATTGACAAGGAAGCTGAGAGCGTAAGAAAATATCTAAACTTGTAGTTATTAAAGTAATTATTTATCGACCAAAATATTAGTGGTAACCATATATAGCTGTGAGATACGTTGCCGTTTTCCATCCAAGTAATTAGATAGCTTGAAAGCATAAAAGAAATTGAAGTGAACAGTGAAGCAATTTTGGAGAGTTTAAAACTTCTGGCTGCCAGGAACATGAAAAAGCCGCCAAGAAAAGGTTGGGCAATGATTAGAATTATCCATGCGTTTCTGGGGTCAGTTAGAAAGTAAAAAATGTTAAGCGGATAGAATACACTTGACTGAAAATTGGCGAGCAATGGTTGACCAGAAAATGTATAAGGATTCCATAGAGGAAATTGGCCTTTTTTAAATTGATCGGCTGCCAACTCTTTCCAAAGATAAATTTGGCGAATACTGTCTGCCCCAAACATTTCTTTGTGTGTAGTCCAGGAGTTATATCCCTCCCATCCGCCTGAATAGTAAGGGAAGTAAAACGAAACTAAAAGGTCGCCCGGAATTGGATAAAGTCCTTTTAAAAATAGTTTGAAGAAAATTAGAGAGGTTACAAATAGAATAAAAACTACTGATAAGAGGGTGCTTTTATTCATTTTAAAAAACGCTTTTTGAGTGATACGACAATTAGGGCAATAATTGGTGGAATGATTGTTATTGGAGTCATAAACTCTATAGTGCCTGTGTGTGACCAGTCACCGTAATAAAGATAGGGCAAGTATCTAAGTGAGGCACCAAGAGACAGAGCAATAGCAATAACAAATAAAAACATATTATCTAAAAGCGCAATTAGAGTTAGTGTCCAGAATAAATACCAGGGTTGGAATTGGACTTGGGTTGCTCCGGATGACACAAAAGGAATGGTGATTTTAAATGAGGAAAAAATATAAGTAAAAAGTGCCATGGTGATTAAATTCAAAAGAATAAATCTCCTAAAATCCTTACCCTGCACACCTCCGAGGTGTGAGAATCTTTCACCTCGGAGGTGAAAGAACATAAGCCACGGAAGGTTTAAAATTGGTATATATTTTATTAAGATACCCAAAAAAATACTAAGATAAGCCGCTTTTTTACTTATCACCCATAAATAAATCGCAAGTAATATAAAAGTGGCCAGTACTACATCATTGTGAGCATTGGCTACCCCTTCGATTAAAAAAAGTGGGTTAAATGCATAAAAAGCTGTGCCTAAAAGGTAAGATTTATTGTTCATTTTTTTGAGGATTTTATAGATTAAGTAAGTATTTAGAAGATGAAAAACACCGATGAAAATCTTAAAGGTTAGGAAATTAAGAATAAATTTTCCAAACCCTAAGAATGCGGGGATAAGAGACATACCCAGCCATAGTGGTCCGTAGGGTGAGTACCTGTGAACCCATCGCATAAATCTTAGCCATTCGTCGTTTGGGAAATCTAAAGGTCTGTGGGTATAAGGACTGGCGTGATAATTAAGAATTATCTTGGCATCAAACATATAATTAAAAAGGTCTGAGGATAGAAAAGGATAAGCAAAAACTAAGATTAAAGTATTAGTAACAGTAGAAATTGCCAGATATCTAAGGCTAACTTTAGATCGATAGCAAAGCCATAAATTTATAATGAAAAATAAAAATGCTAAAAATATCCAGATAAGGTAAATAAGAGTAGCTGTTGGTCTGTTAAAATAGCCGAGTTGCTGCATGGTGTTTACAAAAGCTAAAACTAACTTATTTTGCGAAATGGTTAGGTTTAGATCTACATAGGAATACGAAAAAATAGCCAAAGACCCATAAAGAAGTGCGTTAATTGCTAGAAGTATTTTTTCAGTTTTCGACATTATTTATTGTTGTTGATTAGATGAATAATATTGATAAATCTCGAATTTTTATGTGATTTGATAAGTTGATTAATCCCCTTGTATAAATTTAACTAACGAGAAATTAGATTTTAAATTGCCTTTACTTAACCATCCAACATTTGGTTCATAAATGTCTTCCGGAAGAATCCTTCTCCATTCTTCACGGGGATCTTTCAAATTCTTGTTTGATAAATCAACTATATCAAAATCGAAAATTGTTATAGCGAGAGATTTTTCCAAGTCGCATTGGCAAATCCCTATCGGTTTTCCATTTTGGATAAGTAACTTTTCATCATCAAGTATGACACTTAATGTATAACTAGCATGGGAAATATTTAAACCTGATTCGTATAGTGTAAAATTAGAGCTTGGGTATTTTTGTTGCAATTTGTTTATTGCATTTTTGACATCCTGATATTGGTTTGTACCGGAGAAAATGTGGTCTTTGGCTAAATATAGATTTCCGATAATTATAAATAATAGCACAGCATAACTTGCATGTTTAAATCTTTTATTGAATTCTATCAAATGTACAATCGACCACGAGCTAAGTAATATTACAAATGGAGAAAGATACAACATATATCCTTCAAGACGTTCTCCTCTGTAATATCTATTAATAATTATCATTATTGCGAATGTCATCAATAAGACCAAATTGATTCTGTCAGTTTTCCCCCAAAAGAAACGGATGATGTTCATTAAAAATACAAGGAGAATTAGCAGAAAAGCTACAATTGGCCACCCCCCGGCAACATGTGACCAGTGGTGCGGAAGATAATTAAATAAAAACAATTTCCAGCTATTTGGGACATATATCCTGTATTGGCCAATCAGTAAGTAATCGAGAAGATTCCTAAGGTTAGCCCATTCTTGTTGAGAATCCCATATTATTAAAGAGGTGAGCGGTATAATTACGCCCAAAGCCATTATGAATATGGCAGAAATTTTTTTAACCCTGCCGACGATTAGAAATGGAATGGTAAGAATCAATATTAGTAAATTAATTGCCTGATAATGTGTTGAGATTGCCGTACCGATAAAAATACCCGAGAAAAATACAAAACTAAATTTTTTTTTCTTCCAAAATAATACTAAAAAGAGTACAGCTGCTGTCGTGAAAAATCCCACAAGAGTCTGCTGGTTTAACTCAGTTGATCCTGAAATCAATTGGGGGGAGGTTGCCGCTAATAAACCGCAGGTGATTGCTAATTTATTATTTTTAATTATTTTACCAATTAGTATTATTAAATAAACATTAAGTATCCCGATCAGTACAAAAAAAATCAATGGCGACCAAAGCGTAAAAGGTAAAATTAAATAACTTACAATTAGTACCCAATAAAATATTGGCCCAAAGATAAAAGGGCCTGCTGAACTATAAGAACCCATAAGTGGCAAATCATGTTTCTCTATAGAAACTTTGGCGATTGCGATATCTCTTGATGAGTCACTTGAAAGTCCAAAATGATGTGTAAAATTGTAGGTTCTCAAAATCGAAGCAACAATGAGTATGAATAATACTGTTATAAGGTAATAATGTTTATAAAAAAATTTTATGTTAGCTTTCAAGTATTGAAGCATAATTTAAAAATTATTAATCAGTCTGTAGCATCATTGACATTTTCTATCTTAGGATCCTTGGGTGGATTAGGTAGATGTAAACTAAGGACTTTGTTCTAGCGAAAAACTCATCTAAAATGAATTCCGGAATCCTCCCATTGATCAGGAGTTATTATTGTTTCATCTTGAGATAATTTATAGCGATAAATTTTATAACCATTGGGATAACTGATTAATTTTTCTGGTTTTTTGTAAATTCTTAAGGAATTTTTAATCCAAAATTCTTCAGTCATGTAAGGATCATTCGGTGGCGGTGGTGTGCTTATAACATAAGTCACTGGTTTTTTCTCAAAATTGAAGACTCTTTTATCAGGATGGATCTTTTTTGCATAAATCATTGCATACTTAGGTTCATAACCTAATTTGTCTGGTGAATAAACAAAGTAGCCGAATTCTTGTTCTGAATTGTTAAAAACATCGTCAGTTAACTTAGCCAGAAACTTCCAAGAATCTTCGTTTTTACCAATAACAAAAGCCGACGAATCTCTTAAAAATCTTAAAGCTTGAAATTCATTGGAGATAATTATAAGCATCAGTAATGGTAAAAAAACCTTACTGTATCTAGAAGTAACAAGAGAAGCAAAAACTAAAAAGACAATCGGTACAAAGGGCAGAAAATGTTGTGTAAGAAGCTCATATCGGCTTGAAAGACTGAGTATAAAATATCCAAAGAAAAAGTAGAAAAAAAGTAAATATACTTTCCGATTTTTACCCTGATGATTAATACTAAGAATAATCTTTGAAAGGACAATCAATATGGCAATTGTCAATACTCTATTTAATAAGGTGAGATTATTAACGAGTGGCACTGCCGTTGTTGACATATAATCAATCCTGCTCTTAAAAATAAGATACAGACCGGGATAAAACTCATCGGGTTTCCCTTTTATATAAATAATTAAATTCTTAAGTAGAAAAAAGTCATGTCTTAGGTCAAACAAGATGTATGTTGATAAGGGGACTAAGATTAAAAAGAGCACGGGGAAATGCTTAAGTTTTCCTCTCCTAATTTGCAGATAAATAATGTAGACTAAGGATAATAACAAAAAAGGCGCTCCCGAAGCTACTTCAAATTGGATCAAGGCTCCGGCAATCAGGACATGAAAAGCTAAATAGTGGGTTCTAAATGTGTTTATGTATTGCCAGAACGTATAAAAAAATAGAGGCATTACAAGAAATGCTGCTTGTTGGTGAGAAAACTCTTTCATTTGAAATATCAGGAATGTTGAAACCAAAATTAGATAAAAATAAGCAGTTTTTTCATCGAATAATTTCTTAGCGATCCGAAAACCTATTATTAAGAATGTTATGATCAAAAAGATCCAAAACCAGCCAACCACAATTGGATTTCCTTTACTAATAAAATAAATTGGAAAATTTAAATATGACCATAAAGGACCATGGAACAAACCTGCTGCTCCTGCCCGGGCGCCGATGAGCATGAATTTTTTTTCTTCAATTTGGTTAAGTAGCAGAAAATCTCGCGCCAAATCTGTACCAAAATTAAGATTTCCATTTAACAAATACCAAGATGCTAAGAAAATATTAAACGCTACTACAATTAAAAAAATAGGTTTCCACAAAAACTTAAATGAACCTCGGATTTTGGTTGCTTTGTTAATGATCTTTAAAAAATTCTTGGTTATTTGGTTGAGGAATTTAGCCATTTTTGACAGTAGGATCTTGGCATGAATTAGAATAGCAAAAAGGCTAATGTTATACAATAAGAACATTGTTGATAAAGATTCTAATCTGATAAGAACCATCAAAAGATGATTAACGATAAAATTCTTTTAATTGCTCTAATTGGAGTAATGATTACTGGATTATATTTCAGATTAAGCGGTATAGTGGTTGGAAATTTTGGCTTCACCCATGACCAGGGCCGAGATCTTTTGGAAGCCGCAAAAATTGTCAACGGTGACTTTACATTAATCGGTCCAACCACAGGGCTTTGGGGAGTTTACCATGGTCCGCTTTGGTATTATGTATTAGCATTTTTTTCATTTTTTGGGTCTGGTAACCCTAAAGTTGTCCTTGGTGGTATTATCCTCGTATTTCTACTTGCCCAGATTGGTCTTTTTTTAACTATTAAGAAATTTTATGGTGTCTGGCCGGCTCTTTTCTCCTCGTGTGTAATTTCATTATCTCCTCTTTATATTGCCTCAAACGGGCAATTATGGAGTCCAAATATGACACTTTTTTCGATGATTATATACTCAATAGCTTTAATCCATATTCTTAATGGGAAAAAATGGTATTGGCTTCTTGGACTTGCTCTTGGTATCAATCTTCAATTTGAAGCGGCAGGAGGTTTGTTTCTACTTATAACCACACTCATAACCTTGGTAATTCTTAAACCTCAAAGATTAAAGTTGAAGGATGGTCTTTTTGGCATCGGAGTATTTTTGGTAACTCTTGTACCACACGCTGTATTTGAATTAAGGCATGGGTATTTGATGAGCAAACTAGTTTTAAATTATCTGCAAAATCCCCACAAAGATTTCATAGCAGAATTCGGCATTAAAACTCTTGAATACCGTACTGGTTTATTTATTGAAAATTTCAATAGAATCTTTTTTACAAAAAATACCATGCTGATGCTATTGTTCTTAACAACTTTATTTATATTGGCTTTATACACATTAAAGGTAAACTTAAAAATAAAGAACAATATAAAATCACTGATCGTTTGGAGTCTCACCATGATTTTTCTGATGTTCATAATAATTAATCTTCACGTTGATGTAGTTTGGCAACACTTTTTGTATGGGGTTTCGATTTTCTACATATTGATAGTTACTTTTCTTTTGGATATTTATCGAAAATATTTTCCTAAAGTTACAACTATAGTCACTATGATCGTTCTTGGTTATATGTTAATTCCTTTGATCGGGAATTTTAATGTGCAGGGGAAGATTGTCGGAGATTTATCTTACTATAAAAATCAGCTGAAAATAATTGATGAAGTATATAATGATTCAAGTGGTCAAGAGTTCAATGTTGTGGTTTATACACCAACGACTTTTTCGTACACATATGATTATTTATTTAGTTGGTATGGGAAAAACAAGTATAAAAGAGAGCCAGTTCCAAATGAGCTGAAAATGCAGGTAGCTTATTACATTGTTGAGCCGGATTCAATACAAGGACGTCGGGAAAAATGGCTAAAGGAAAGGGAAGGTGAAGGAGAAATTTTTTGGGAGAAAAATTACTGGAACGGTTTGTTGCTGCAAAAACGCATAAGGTAAGAAATTTAACTGAGACCTTATTTGTAGATTCCACGAATATCATTGAGGCGGACTTTGATCACGTCTCGAAGCATACGCAGAGAATCTTTAAGAGGGCTGACGCGGCTAGTTGCAACGTGATGCCAGATAATCGGCACTTCTTTTATTTTGAGCCCCCGTTTTTTTGCAATAAACAGAAGCTCAACATCAAAAGCGGTAACTAAAGCACCTTGGACTTTTTTACCTTTTCCGTAAACTTTGAGCTGGTTAAACAAATCTTTAGCCAGTGGACCTTTAAAGCACTTAAATCCGGCCTGAGTATCCCAAATGCCTCTTATAGCAATTGTCTGAACAATCAAATTAAAAACCAGGCCCATGATGTGGCGATGGATAGGTTCTTTTTCTCTTTTGGCACCGGGAAGTTGACGTGAGCCGATAACAATGTCGTATTCAGGAAAAAAAGGTAATAATTTTTCTACTTCGGAAATTGGGGTAGCCTGGTCAAAATCCGTAAATAGAATCATTTCACCATTTGCTTCTGCCACACCCGTCTTTACCGTTTCGGCTTTGCCCTGGTGGGGATTTTTGATCACACGCACACTTTTATGCTTTTTGGCAAATCCCTGGGCAAGTTTTGCAGTATTGTCTTCGGATCCGTCGTCAACAATTATGATCTCGGACTCATAATCCTGTTTGGCAAGATATCGGGAAAGTTCTTCAATTGAGCCTTTTTTGAAGTTAGGTTCTTCGTTGTAAGCTGGGACTATAACGGAAAGATGCGGTTTATTGTCCACTGTATCTTAATTATATCAGCAGATCACCTCCCGATGGAATACCGGGATGGTGCTCCTCTGATATATCAGGAAGCTCAGTTAATCTTAGATTAACTAGAGCAGGGCTGATATGGGGGTTAAGATTAGGCTTTGTCAAAAAGGTAAAGAAGAAGAGCCATTCTGACATAAATACCATTTTTAACTTGTTCAAAATAAATTGCCCGCCTATTGCTATCCACTTCTTCTGCGATTTCGTTAACGCGCGGAAGTGGGTGCATTATGACAGCACTTTTTTTAATATTTTTAAGGACATTATTGTCTATAATATACGTGCCCTTATACTTTTGATATTCTTTCTGTGATTTAAACCTTTCTTTTTGGATACGAGTCTGATAAATAACATCAGCTGACTTAATTGACATCCCAAAATCCTCGGTTTCCTCAAAGTCAATTTTTCTTGAGGATAACTCGCTTTTTAGCTTTGAAGGGATCGCCAAGGCTTTGGGAGAGCAGAAAACCAGTTTTATCCCCGGATAGAGTGAAAGAAGCTGTGAAAGAGAATGGACTGTCCGACCGTAAGTTAAATCACCGATCATGGTAACCTGAATATTTTTATGTGCAAACTTCGAAAAAATTGTGTAGAGATCTAAAATAGCTTGTGTCGGATGCTCACCTTCCCCATCACCTGCATTGATAATAGGTACTTTAGAATATTTTGCCGCGAACTCGGATGCACCCGGCTCAAAGTGTCTTAAAACAATTACGTCCGCGTACGAGTTAACAACCCTTACCGTATCCTGAAGGGTTTCGCCCTTGGCAGCAGAAGAAAACTCGGCTGCATTTTCGGTTGAAATAAATTTACCCCCTAGGCGCAACATGGCTGATTCGAAGGAAAGTCTGGTTCTTGTTGAAGGTTCGTAAAAAAGAGTGGCCATTATTTTGCCAGCGAGTGCATTTTTGTTATAACGCCCTTTTTTAATTCGTTCAGTAAGAAGAAATATATGTTCTAGAAGTTTTACGTCGAACTGCCTGGCGGAGATAACGTGCTTAATTGCCATCTAGACGATTATATAATAGCTCGAGGTTCATTTGAATTAGCCGCCTTTGACTGCAGGCTTGCCAGCTGGAGATGGCTCACCTGGCCAGTGAGTTAGTCGAAAAATTTTAATACCGTATTTTTCAAGATTCCACTCACCCGAAATTTCTCCCCTGCCAAAAGCTGCTATTTCCCATAGAGGATGACCTAGCGGTTCGCATTTTTTTGACTCGCAAACAATTAGAAGTTGATTGGTTACCATTGTTTCTAATTCCAGAGGTTGACCATTTTTGGTCTGCAAAAAATATTTATAAGCATGATCGCTGTTATGATCTGAGATTAGTGCGAAATTGAAGGGCTCTCCATCTGACTTTTCGATTACAAAATCTGCAATATAGCTTGTTTGTTCAATGAGTTTGTTGGGAGGTATCCTGTAAAAACTATGGAAAGCAAAGTAGGTAGTTGCCAGAATAGCCATAAGCAGACATAAAAGACGAAGGGGCAGTTTTTGCCAAACTGTCGAAAATAAAACTCCTATCAGGAAAAAGGGGGCTGGAAACATGAATCCGAAATAGTAGTCATAAAGTTGCCCCTGGTACAGGCGGATTCCCGCAAGTCCACCTAAAAACCAGATGGTTGCTATTGAGAAAATGAGTTTCTTTTCAGAATTTTTCCAATGTTTAAAAAGGGCAATTAGGCCACCGATCGCTAAAAACCAGAAGATGATTCTAGTTATAGGCGAACGGTATAAATCCATAAGATCTTCAATAAGAATGTTTCCGGCATTTGCAATCGAATTTGCCAAATCAGGGTGTTCGTATCCGACAGTAGTACCCCGGGTAACAAATTCCAGAATTGTTCTAAAATTAGGGAAATTATGGCGGATTTCAAAAATTAAAAAAGGTGAAAAGGTAAAAAGTGACCCGATTATAAGTATTACTGCGGACAAAAACCAGACTCTTGGTCTTGTATTAACCAGAACAATGAGGCTGGCAATCGGAGCAAGTAATAGGGCCATATAGTGAAGCTGGATAGCTACTCCGAAGCATGCTCCCGCCAATAAATAATAAGCATAGTTTGCAGTCCCCTTCCACCAGCCGGTGGACTGCGGTCCTAAAATTAATTTTTGTTTTTTGATAGCCAGGTATAGAAAGTAAATCAAAAGTAGCGAGAAAAACGGCAGGGGGTTTGGATTCCAGGAAGAGCGGGAATATCTAACAATTAAGGGTGCTGTTGCATATAGGAATGAGGATATTACCGCAGGCCAAAAGCTAATTTCCTCCTTCAAAAATTTATATAAAAGAAAAACTGTTGCAACGCCCAGAGCGGCAACAAAATAAGCAGGACCTACAGGATCAAAATTGGCAAGGAGCAAAAATGGAGCAGCCATCCAGTAATAGATCGGGCCCAAATAAAAACCGCCGACTGAGGCGGTCGGTCCAAGAAATGGCAGGTGCTTCTTAACAAAGATATCACGCATTACAATCATATCCCGCCCTTCGTCCCCAAGAAAAACTACATAGTCTCTTATCTGCCAGAACCTGAAAAATATTGCTACTAAAATAACTAAAATCAAAATAACCAATTGATAGTGTTTTATAATTTTGGGCATGTTTAAACCTGGGAGGGTTTCCAAATCCAGAGCAAATTTACGGCGTAATTAAAAAACAAACCAATAACGACACCAATGGCCAAGCCAATTTGTTCGTGGAGAGTAAAAACTCTGGCAAAAAATAAGATACTTGCAAGTTGAATTAATGGACTGCCGAAAGATGTCAGGTTAAATTTTAAAAATCTTCTGATTTTTGATCCCTCGCGTGATCGGTATTTAAATGTCCAGTTTTCATGAAATATAAAGTTAAAAATAATTGACGCCTGAATAGAAATGATGGAAGAAATTAAAAGTCTGTCCAAGTTTATAAACAGTAGGTGCGGTGCCAATTCTTCTGTGGGTATTATTGATAAAAGCGGCTTATTAAGAACAGGTATGAAAAATAGATCCCCTCTGTTGAGAATTCCTAAAAGGGAAGCATTAATTAAATAACTTGCGCTTCCAACCATCAAAAATTTAATGAGCGTTTTAGACTTATGAATTCTGACTTTTGCTCCAAAAAATAAAATGTCGATAATGTAGTGATATATTTTTGATTTTGAGTAGCCTCTCTTTCTGTCCTCAAACGTTATGGGTATTTCTTTTATTTTTGCTCCCGCCTTTATTGCAGCGTGCAGGAAAGCAGGTTGGATAATGTAAGTTTGTGCCCTCCAGGGAACTTTTGAGAAGTCTATTTTTTCAAATAATTCTTTAGTGAAGACACGATATGAATTAGTAAATTCCGTTAGCCCAAACTGTCCCCAGGCAAGTCTGCAAATAAGGGCTGCTCCCCGTGTGAAAATACGCCTGTGTAATCCTAGAAGATTTTTGCCGCCTTTTGTAAGTCTTGAACCATTTACTAGGTCGTATCCTTTTTTGATGTAGGCAACCATTTGAGGCAGCGTTGATGGGTCATGGGAAAGGTCTGCGTCCATCTGTGCGAGGATATCGGCTTTGAGCCTGTTAATGGCAAAACGGTGGCCACGAATCAGGCCAATACCCAAACCTCTTTCTTTTACATCCAGATAGTGGACTTTTGAATTGTGCTTGGTGATTCTTTTGACTGTTTCACCTGTGCCGTCGTTTGAGTGGCTGTCGGAAACTAAAACATGCAGATCAACATTGGGCAAATTTTTCGCCTGGCCCAAGACTCTTTTGATAATTTCGGCAATATTATCATTCTCGTTATAGGTAGGAAGGGTAACAACCACTCTCATTGGGAATTTTTGGAAAGAAGCGCGATGTCGGCTTCAACCATCATTTTGACAAGCTGAGGGAAGGTTACGCTTGGCTTCCAGTCCAGCGCCTTTTGGGCTTTGCCGGAATCACCTATCAAAAAGTCTACCTCTGCCGGCCGAAATAAATGTTTAGCTACTTTGACGTAATTTTTCCAATTTGTTATCCCTATAACTTTAAAGGCTTCTTTTACAAATTCGGCCACTGAGTGATTTTCGCCTGTCGCTATGACATAGTCGTCGGGTTTTTCCTGTTGCAGCATCAGCCAAATGCCTTGTACATAGTCCCCCGCAAAACCCCAGTCACGTTTTGCATCAAGATTTCCTAAAGAAATATGACTCGCCTGTTTCAGATGAATTTTGGCAACGCCGTGGGAAATTTTTCTTGTGACAAATTCCAGACCGCGGCGGGGTGATTCGTGATTAAAAAGGATTCCGGAGACTGCAAATAAATCATACGATTCCCGGTAATTAATGGTAATCCAGTGGCCGTAAACTTTGGCAACTCCATAAGGACTGCGGGGATGAAATGGTGTGTTTTCGTTTTGAGGAGACTGGCTAACCATACCGAACATTTCGGATGAGGAGGCTTGATAAAATTTTGAGTCCTTTTTGACCTGGCGCATTGCTTCAAGCATGCGGGTTACACCAAGGGCTGTAAATTCTCCGGTTAAAACAGGCTGGGACCAGGATGTTGCAACAAAGCTTTGGGCCGCCAGATTATAAATTTCGTCTGGTTGGGAGTAATCTACAGCACTGGTAAGCGATTGTTGATCCAAAAGGTCGCCCGGCAAAAGTTCTATCTTGTCCTCGATATGCTTAATTCTTTCGTAATTGGGAGTTGATGTCCTGCGAGTTAAACCGAAAACTTTATAATTTTTGGAGAGCAAAAACTCTGCCAGATATGAGCCGTCCTGGCCGGTAATTCCGGTAATTAATGCTCGTTTTTGAGCCATAAAACTCCTAATTTTTAATTTTCAATTTTTAGTTTTAAATTAATTTTCAATGTTTAAATTTTTAAAATTTGGATTTGATTAAAAATTTTAAATTTCAAATTAAAAATTGCTTAATTTCCTCCTTTCGTATTCAATTGTATCAAAAAGGCTTGTGTCAATGGGAATTCTAGTCTGCCAGTCGGTTGCTTTGTGGAATTTTGAAAAGTCGCAAAATACTTTTTCAATTTCGGCACGACGAAAAAGCTTTTTGTCTACAACCACTTTTATTTCGCTATCCGAAAAAGAAATCATCTTTTTTAATATATCTGCGATTTTATAAGCCTTGCCGGAACCAATATTATATACATCACCAAGTTCCCCTTTAATAAGAGCCAAAAAATATGCCCGCACTATATCTCTAACGTCTGTAAAATCCCTGAAAGTAGCCAAGTTTCCTACTCTCATCATGCCTCCACCCTTTTTCTCAAGCTCGGCAATTTTTGACGCAAAATACGAAACCACAAACGCATGCGATTGGCCCGGCCCAATATGATTAAAGGGTCTGACTCTGACTATGTTAAGGTTTTTATATAGAAAAAACTGATAACCCAACATATCCTGGGCGACTTTTGAAACCGCATAAGGTGAAACCGGCGCAAGCGGCGCGTTTTCGTTGACCGGCAAATATATCGAATCGACATCCCCATATTCTTCCGAGGATCCAACAATAAGAATTTTTGCTTCAGACTTGGCGCCAGCTAGTGCCTCTAGCAGGTTAAGCTGACAAAAAATGTTATTTTTAAGAGTTTCCTCGCTATTGTCAAAGCTGGCAGCAGGTGAAGAGAATGCAGCAAGGTGAAAAACGTAATCATAATTTGTACTGTTAACGGCAGATACGACTTTCTTTTTGTTAAGAAGATCGCAGACTTTTAATTTTGCGCCTTGCGCAATACTTTCCTGTATTTTGTGTTTGGGGTGAATGAATCCTTCTACCTGGATTTTTTGAGAAAGGAGATAGTTAGTTAAGTGGCTGCCCACAAAGCCTGCGATACCGGTAATTAAGGCTTTTTTCATTGCCCGATCCCCGCGTATTTGAAACCAAGGTGTTTAGCTTTGGCAGCATCAAGGACGTTTCTGCCATCGACAATTACCGGTCTTTTCATAAGTTTTTTCACTTTTGCCAGATCCATTTGGCTAAACTGTGGCCATTCTGTGACAATAACTGCGATATCTTTGCCATTTACGGCCTGATATTGGTCGCGGGCGTAATCGATTTTAGGAAAAATTTTGCGGCAGCTTGCGATAGCCTGCGGATCGTAAGCGGTAATTTTTGCGCCCAGTGTCAGGAGGCGGGAGATAATTTTAACAGACGGTGCGTCGCGCATGTCGTCGGTGTCGGGCTTGAAGGAAAGACCCAGAATCGCAATGTTTATTCCGGCAAGATTTGCCGTTTTTGACTTACCAATTTGCGCAAAATCCTTAATTTTGCCTATAAGTCTTTCGACCTGATTATTGTTGATTGTATCAACTGCACGCAGAAGTTCGAAATCATAATCAAAACTTGCAGCCTGGGCAACGAAAGCTAAAACATCTTTGGGAAGACAGGAGCCTCCATAGCCTATACCCGGTTTTAAAAATGAATGACCAATTCTTTTATCAGCTCCTACGCCGTGAAGAACATGGGTAACACTAGCATCCATTCTCTCGCAAAGGATAGCAATTGCATTGGCAAAAGAAATTTTGGTTGCCAGAAGCGAATTGGATGCGTATTTGATAAGCTGGGCTGATCTCATATCGGTTATTATCCTCTCACCGGAAATCGGGGCATGCAACTCAAGCAGCATTTTTTGCCCCCTCTGGCTCTGCGTACCAACGACAATTCTGTCAGGATGCAGTGTGTCTTCGATCGCCGTGCCTTCTCTTAAAAATTCCGGCGCTGCCGCAAATTCAAATTTTTCCTTGGCGTGTTTTTTGACGGTTGCCTCAAGATCATCTTCAAACCCGATAGGAATCGTACTTTTGATGGCAATCAGAGTGTAGCCTGATAGGTGCCTGGCAGCTTCTTCCAGCGCCGAAAATAGAAAAGATAGATCGGCCTCGCCGTTTTCCTTTGGAGGAGTTCCGACGCACACTAAAACGATTTGGGATTTAGAAACAGAATCCGCATACCTTGTGGTAAAAAACAGTCTTTTTTGTTTGATGTTTCTTGCGACATATTCCCCGACGCCGGGTTCAAAAAAAGGAATCTTGCCGGATTTGAGATTTTCAATCTTAACCTTATCGACATCAACACAGTAGACTTTATTGCCAAGGTCAGCAAAGACGACTGCCGTTATTAAACCTACATATCCTGCGCCGATTACAGTTATTGTCATAACTTAAATCATTTTAAATTAATTGACCGTTTGATTGCTTGTGAATAATTTGGATTCCTTCACGCCAAGTGGTCGGAACAAATCCTGTTTCTTCTATTTTTGCGGTTTTTAGCCCGCCTTTGGCGGGCCTGGGAGTTGAACCGTCTTTTTTCAAGAACTCTCTAAGGCTGCCACTTTTGACTCTTTCCGCGTCGCCGCCGAAAGTTGCAATAAGTTTCTTAGCAAATTCAAATTGGGTTGTTGGTTCGGGAGTTGCAACGTGAAAGATGCCACTCTTGCCTTCTGAAGTAAGAATGGCAATTGCAGGAGCCAGATCGTCTATAAATGTTGGAGTTATAAATTGATCTGTAAACATGGGATATAGTTTATGTCCCTGATAAAGCCTAAGTATTCTTTTTGCGATGTCATCCTTTTGGGTAAAAGGACCCCTATATGGGTAAGCTATTCTAATAATTATAGCCTCAGGCAATTCCTTCTGGATAATTTTTTCGGCATCTATTTTTGTTATACCGTACCATGAAACCATATCAAGATTTGGGCCAACCTGGTCTTTTTCGGAGTACGGCCCACTAGTTCCATCAAATACAAAATCCGTTGAGATAAAAATTAATCTTGTTGAGTTTTTCTGGCAGGCTTCCACAATATTTCTGACACCTTCTACATTTATCCGCCAGCAGGCTCCATCTTTGTCGCCTCTTTGATTTTCGGCAGCATCAACATCAGTGAAGGCCGAAAAAAGAATTACATGTGAGAAGTTGAATTTTCTTAAGAAATCCTCGACAGATCTGCTACTGGTTATGTCAACTGGGGGTTCTGTTGAAAGATCGCCCTTAACAAGATCAACGCTTTCTCCTAAAAGCTCACAATATCTTGAGCCCACCATTGAGTGTGATCCAATAACACCAAACTTAGGTTTTTCGGATACCAAAGTCCTGCCTCACTTTCTGCCAACTAATTTGGTCTTGATTTTTCTCTCTGCCTTCATCGTTTGGGTTATAAATTTGAGTTGGAAAATTCAGAAGGTATGCTGGTTCTTTTGAAATTGTCATAAAGCCATGATAGGTGTTTTCAGGAATTAGAAGCATATACATCTCGTCTTCTTTTCCGGGGCCCATTACAAAAAGATTTAATTTGCCTGTTGTTTTTGAATCTTTTCTTGGATCAAATACTGCTGTCACAACACGCCCAAGGACGCAAATAAAACGATCTTTCTGAAATTTGTGGACGTGCCAGACTTCTTCGTCGCGAGCAACACCGGATGGTGTCACCGACATATATTGCATAGCAAACGCCATATCGTGACTGTTAAAAACATCGCTCCAGTCCGACCTTAGCGTTTCAACTAAGGTTCCTGTCGGGTCTTTGTGCACGGTCAGTTTTCTAATAATTACACCATCTATGAGATCTTTTTGGTTAGAAAGGTTTATATAGTTGTAATTCATCTATTAATATATTGTGCCCGGTAATATTTATCAAAGTCCTTGTTCTTTAACTTTTGCCACCAACCCATATTTTGTTGATACCACTTGACTGTTAACTTGACGGCTTGGCCAAAATCGTAAACTGGTTTCCATCCGAGCTCTTTTTTTATTTTGGTTGCGTCGATTGCATAACGTCTGTCGTGCCCCGGTCTGTCTTTTACATATTCTATTTTATCCTGACTTTCCCCCATTATCTGCAGGATTTTTTTAATAACCTCAATGTTGGCAATGTCGTTGCTGGCCCCGATACAATAAGTTTCCCCGATTTTGCCTTTTTGCAGCACCAAATCGATAGCTCTGCAATGGTCATCAACGTATAACCAGTCGCGTACATATAGGCCATCGCCGTAAACCGGTACTTTTTTGCCTTCGAGCAGGTTAGTAACGGTAAGTGAAATTAATTTTTCAGGATATTGATAGGGGCCAAAATTATTTGAACAGTTAGTAATTGTAATTGGCAGTTGATAGGTTTCAAAGTAAACGCGCACCAGATAATCGGATGCTGCTTTTGAGGCCGCGTATGGACTGTTTGGATGATACGGTGTTTCTTCGCTGAATTTTTCTTTTGATGCCAGATTTAGTGCTCCGTAAACTTCATCGGTCGAGATATGATGAAATCTCTTTATTTTAAACTTAAGTGCTGCATCGAGAAGAATCTGGGTTCCAACAACATTGGTTAGGACAAACGGGGCAGGATCAAGAATCGATCTGTCGACATGGGATTCGGCAGCAAAATTAACAATGGTATCAACGCCCTGGATTACTTCTTTTACATCACCAGCGCTTGTGATATCTCCTTTAACAAATGTGTAGTTGGGATTATCTTCTGCTGCTTTTAAATTTCGGAGATTACCTGCATAAGTTAATTTGTCAAAATTGATGATTTGGTCATCCGAGTGATTTTTAAGCCAATAATGAATAAAGTTGGAACCTATAAATCCGGCTCCTCCAGTTATTAATATCTTACTCATAGATTGTTTGTTTTTCTAACACACATACTGCTTATTAATCACTCCGTTTTGCGCTTATTTCGCTATTCTAGGCGTTTTTTTCAAAAGCCTAGAACGGCTACAAAAGACTAAAAGCCTGCGCCGCCAGTAACCAGAATTTTCATGGAAATTACTTTTTGTCTTTGCCGACTTCTTTTGCAACCAATGTGTTGGCTTTAAGAAGTTCATCAAATGAAGTTCCGGCATCTACCCACCAACCGGAAAGGATTTTACAAACCATTGTTCCTTCTTTGACATAATTGTTGTTAAGATCAGTTACTTCGAGTTCGCTTCTTTTTGAAGGCTTTTGGCCTTTTATAAAATCAAACACCCTCTCGTCATACATATAAATGCCGGTTTGGCCTATGTCTGATTTCGGATTCAGTGGTTTTTCTTCGATGGATATTACTTTATTATTGTTAACCTCGATTACACCGTACTGCTTGCTGCGTGTTGCCATACGTTTTCCATAAACAACAGCGCCTTTTTCGACTTTTTCGAATTCTTCCGCGTCTTTTCTTAAAGACTGGTCAAAGATATTGTCTCCCAAAATGACCAGAATTTTTTCACCGTCTGCAAATTCCCTGGCCAAGTTTATTGCCTGAGCAATCCCTCCGGCTTCTTCCTGAATTTCATAAGAAAGGCGGAGTCCAAATTCTTTGCCGGATCTCAGGAGGTTCATAAACGCCCCGCTGTGGTGAGGACCGGTGATTATTAAAACGTCCTTTATTCCCGCCTTGGCCATCGCCTCCAACGGGTAAAAGATCATTGGCTTATTGTAGATGGGAAGAAGATGTTTGTTAGTTACCCAGGTAAGGGGTCTGAGTCTCGTAGCATTTCCGCCAGCTAAAATTACGCCTTTCATATATTTGTGACTATTATATTATAAATTAAAAACAAGTTATTAGGATAAACTTACAGGAGTTTTATCTTCAGTAGCCTTTTTTCTGGAAGCTGCTTCCCTTTGCAGTGTTTTTAACCTGATGATATCTCCACCCGGAATGTGCTGAACATAGATTTCTTGAGTACATCCTGATGAGTAAACGACTGCCATTTCACCGTTGGAAAAGTAGATGGGTTCCTTTACGTCCATTGGGTATGCCAGTTTTCCTGGATGCCTAAAAATTGCGACGCCGATAAATTCCCTTTTTTGAGGATCAATGACTAATTCCCCGCACCCATCATCCTTATCGCATTTTACAGAAACTATTGCATCATCAAAAGGATTCACAAAAGTACCCTCACCTGGCATAAGAGATGAGTACTCCCTCAAGAGATTTCGTGTTTGTGAACAGACTACTTTTGCTTCGACAGACATTTTTCCAAAAAAAACTGCGCGGGGTCTTGCGCATGATTTAGAGAATTGTACCTGGAAACCGACTGAAAAGTCAAATCATTGTCGGGTTTCCCTATTGATTCTAAAAAGATATCCACGTATACTTCACTTTAGTGCAAAAGACCCAAGCGCTAATTTTAGGTGCGGTTGTTGTGATAGTTCTTATAATTGCGGTGGGGTATTTTAAATTTTCACAATCCTCAAAAACTACCCCAGTTGCACCTATTCAGGAAAGCACTCAAAATCAGGGATCAACCAAAGGGTCCATCATGAGTCTTTTGAGTGCCGGCAATAGCGTTACCTGTAAAACGAGTTATCCGGATGGAGCAATGAGCGGTACAGTTTACGTTGCTGATAAAAAAGTGCGTGGAGATTTTATGGCCGAAGCCGGCGGCAAGCAGATGGAAAGCCATATGATCCAGGACGGCGACTATGGTTACTTTTGGTCGGGTAACCAGGGCACAAAGATAAAGACTGACGAAAGTTCACAGGTGTCTCCGGCTCCTGATGTTCAAACGTCGGCCCCGGACCTTAACAAAGACGTCGATTTGGACTGTTCTTCGTGGCCAGTTGATGCATCCAAGTTTGAAGTTCCTGCAGATGTAAAATTTACCGATCTAACTGAAATGATGATGCAAATCCAAAAGACACCAACACCAAGCGGCACAACGAATAATTCGCAAAGTTCATATTGCGACCAGATAACTGATTCTGCCGCTAAAGCTGCATGTATGAAAGCAGCTGGTTCACAATAGTACTCGCAATACTCCCAGCTAATTTAATATACTGAAACTGCGTGAATAGAATTGTAAAATTGCTAGTTTTCGTTATGGCCTGCGAGCTTGTTGGAATTGCCAGCACTCCGTTTACTCTTGCTGGGATACCTACCTGGTATCAGGCTTTAAATAAGCCATTGTTTTCGCCGCCCAACTGGATTTTTGGGCCTGTCTGGACAATTCTCTACTTTTTAATGGGTGTTTCTGCTTTCTTAGTTTGGGAGAAAGGCTTGAGGGCAAGAGGGGTAAAAATCGCGCTTTACTACTTTTTGGCCCAACTTATCTTGAACTTTGTGTGGTCTTTGCTATTTTTTGGTCTGCACTCCCCGATTCTGGCATTTCTCGATATAGTCGGGCTTTGGATTTTAATTGTTTTAACCATCATAAAATTTTTCGCTATCTCAAGAGTTGCCTCTTACCTTTTACTCCCCTACATTTTATGGGTAAGCTTTGCTGCAGTCCTAAATTTCGTTATAGTGATTCTAAACTAGACGCTTTTAAGCAACTTTATTTGTTGAAGTATCAATTGTCTGTTTTTCAAAATCAGCAATAACCTTGTCTGCATGACTTAACCATTTTTTGCTCACACGAATTGATTGAATTGATCCTGGAGCAACAAGCATACCTCCTATTGCCATTGCAAGTTCTTGAGGAGTAGATAGCACATTAAAAAATTCGAGCGGTATAACGCTTAAAATTGCTCCTGTAGAACTAACTGCTTGCGCTCACATTAGCCCGTGCATAAGCCTGCCGATGTTTCTATCCATTTTCCCTTCGGCCAAAATCTGTTCGCGTTCTTTCATCTCTTAGAAATTGTAGTTTTATGAAACAAAGATATCAATTAGGAGAAAATTACGCTGCAATTTCGAGAATTTGTGGATCTAATTTGTTGATATCTGCATCGCTTCGCGGCGATCCTCATCTATATCAACTTTTACTATTTTAAATTCGGGTAATATATCTGCGATTTCACTTGCCAGAGTCCACCAGCACTCATAACCCCAGACTGTTTTTCCATTATCAAGTTTTATTCTTGGATTGGGTGAGGTTTTCTCTACCAACTCGCCCATTGTAAAATCCTGGCTTGGAACAAAATCTCTTTGTAAGTACCATACCCGTAAGCGTAGATGGTCTGACTTGCTTGGTCTATGCCCCGATGCACGAATACTCTTGCACCAATGGCAATTTCCCTGCTTGCATCCGGCTCGCTATTTTCGTTCATACGATACGAATGATAAGTCAAGTAACATTAAAAGTCAAATGCTATAGGGTTGAGGAGTGTCGATTTCAGCCACATCAAAAAAGGCCCATATATAATGGTCTAGTAAAAAATATGCCAATTAAGGATATTATTAAAAATTAAGAGTTTTTCTTTTGCATGTAGCAATCCCGACAATAAACCGGTCTGTCACCCGAGGGTTTAAAAGGAACTTGTGTATCTCTTCCACAATTGCTGCACTTTACGTTGTAAAGCTGGCGGCCTTGTTGGTCAACTCCTGCAAGTGTTGCATCACTTGATGTTGCTTTATCCTCTGCAGGTTTGTCATCCTTTGGCTCTTGTGCCTCTGGCTCTTCGGCAACTTTTACTTCAGCTTCCGGCTCTGCTACATCTTCAGCTGGCTTTTCATCCGCTTTTTTCTCTTCTGCTACTTCTTCTGCAACGTCATCTGTTTTTGTATTATCATCATCGCTCATATTTAATCACCTCCTTTAGATATATTTTACCCTAGTTTGGACATTTGAGCACTAAGGTATGAGATTTAGAGTAAACACTTTAAATAATTGTGTGGGTTAGGAAATAAGTTATAAGAGTGGAGTTAATGTGCCGATTGTAAAGAATAGTTTCAAAACCCTTGACAAACTCTTTCAAATTTTATGGTCTTATTAAAAAAATTGCAGTTTTAGAAAATCAATTTCATTCCCACATCAATCCGAATTTTGAGATAGGTTGATTTATCAAATAATATTACAAGTCCGATGCCAATTTATAGCCTTTTGATTTATAGACCTTATCAAAACTAAAGATCATATCTGCTTTATATTCGTCTGCAACGGCCATAACTACACAGTCGAACAAAGTATTTTTCTTGCTTGTTGTCGGGCTGAAATAGTTTATCGCGTTTGTTAAAGTCTTTTGATTTACTTCCGCAATATTAACGTTTGGACCAGCAAAAACAGAAGCTGTGCCGTAAGCAGTTGCAGGGCTATTAAGTCTTCCTTGTAGCACAGTTGTAGCCTCCACAACAGCAGTCGCCGGATAAATAACCTGAGCGCTTAGATTATTAAGTTTATCTGAAATGCTAACAGCACGCCTATGGTTAGAATCATTGGGATAAGCTTGGGCCACAATAGCATCTGCATCAACAATTACCACTGGCGGATTACTCATTGCTATTTTTATTTATCCCCCAAAGGTATTTATCTAAATTTGCAGATAAGTCTTTAGGGCCTTTGGGCTTATACTTTTCTCCAACTTCGGCAATTTTGAGCAATGCATGGGCAGAAACGGTTCCTTGTTGGGCAATAGCGGAAATGCCTTTTTCCAAAGCTTGTCTTATTACTTCGGCTTTACTCTTTTTTTGAGTTTCAGCGGTAAGCTTTATTCTTTTTTCTAATTGTTCCGGAATATAAAGATATGTTTTTAGCATAATATAAGTATAACATGTTGTACAACATGTTGTTAACAACATGTTGTCAATCAATTCCTTGTCACAGAAGATTTTTTTGTTACTCTACTCACCTCGAGTTATTACATCCACTTTCGATGTTAATGAACCCTTCGACGAACTCAGGGTAAATGGCGTTAATAGACTCGCTCGCAATGGCGTTTTCGGAAATCGGGATTATCCTTGCTTTTTGTAGTACTCGATCGTTCGTTTGAGACCATCGGCAAGAGAAACTTTGGCGTGCCAGTTGACAGCTTTTGTCAGTTTTTCGCTTGAGGCATAATTTGCTTCTACATCGCCGGGGCGGTCGCCGAGATCATCTATCGGCACTTTGTAGCCGACGATTTTAAAAATCTCATCGATAACGTCTTTTACCTGGACTCCAGTTTCGGTGCCGATATTGAAGATCTGATGCCCTTTTAGTTTTAGAACATCGATGTGGGCTTGTGCCAGGTCGTCAATATAAATAAAATCGCGCACTTGTTCGCCTTGCCAGTAAAGAGGTATGGGCTTTCTAGCCAGAGTTGCTTTTATAAAGTTGGGGATGGCGTGGGTTTCCGGGTTGTGGTTTTCGCCGGGGCCGTAGGGGTTAAAGTATCGAAGGATGATAGCGCCGAAGCCAAAGACGGCATTGTAGGATTGCAAAAAAGCCTCAATTGATGCTTTACCAGCACCATAGGGGTTGTCCGGATGAAGCCCCGTGTCTTCTTTTATCGGTAATTTTTCGGGTGTGCCATAGACGCAGGCGGATGAGGAGAAGATGATTTTTTTAACGTTTGCTTTGCGCATGGCCTCCAAAAGATTAACTGTGCCGATGACATTGTTGTTGCAATATTTTATCGGGTCTTTGACAGATTCGGGAACAATGATAAGGCCTGCCATGTGAACAACGTCATCAATTCCAGCAAGAGCTTCTGCGCATTTTTGGGGATCTGCAATATCCCCAATAATAAGTTTTGCTTCTTTGGGGATAGTTTCTCTTTTGCCTACTGATAAGTTATCCAGAACGACAACCTTGTGTTTGGCATTTAATAACAGTCTTACAACGTGAGAACCAATAAATCCGGCGCCGCCGGTGACTAAAATTTTCATTGCAACAATGGATCCTTCGTTTCACTCAGGATGACACTCGAATCAGTCGAATTTGCTTTTCTCATATTTTGGCACAGCTATTTTACCTTTTTTGCCGTTAACAGGAATGTCCAGGGCAAATCCTAGCGCGTTGGCGACTGCAACACCTACACGTGTTCCGGTAAATGAACCGGGGCCGGTTTTAACTTCTATCTCGTCTATATGGCTTAAACTTTTTTTATTCTTTTTTAAAATCCTAATAATTGAGGGCAGAAGGACCTGTGAACCGATTTGTTTTGCCACAAGCTTATCTTTTAGTTTTGTACGAGCGTCAATTAGCCAAACTTTAATCTCATCTCTTTTCGTTGTGTCAATTTTCAAAACCATAAGGGCCTGCTCCTCGTCTTAGGATTTTTGGCGGATCGACTGTTGCATCTACAACCGTTGATTCCTGCCTATATTTGCAAGTGCCCCTAATCACAAAATCAACTTTTTTAATTAAGTCTTTGTCTATTTGAGAAAAAGTAGTAGGACTTAGATGACCATGGAAATTAGCCGACGTGCCGATAAGGGGAAAGCCAGATTTTTCGATTAGGGTTTTAACAAGAGCCGAATCCGGGATTCTTGCGCCTATCTTTTGATCTGCGTTTTGTGCCTGCAGGATCAAAGTTAGGGGGCCGGGCCAAAATCGGTTGGCAAGATTTGTGGCGGCAGTTGAAAATTTTACAAATTGGTGCGCCTGCTGTCTGTCTTTTAACAAAATCGGGAAATTTTGGCTGCTGCCTTTAATTCTTCTGATTCTGGCAATTGCGATTTCGCTATCCCACCTTGCGCCGATACCGTAGACGGTATCCGTCGGGAAGATGATAACGCCGCCTCTTCGCAGAATCTGGACGGCACGATCAAGGTCCTTCGTTGTACTCAGGATGCGGGATGAGTTTTTTGAAATTTTAAACTCTTCTGTCAATTTCGATTCGTCTTTTTTGGGCATTTACTTTCTCAATTTTGACATCAATTCGCTTTTTGGGCAAATCCCAGTAAATTTTGTTTGCCCATTCAACAACCACAATAGAATTTTGGGAAAAAACCTCTTCAAGACCCAAACTTTGCAGGTCAGCATTTGATGAAGCGCGATAGAGATCGAGATGATGAAAGATTAGTGGTTTTGAGCCAATTTTTACAGGATATGATTTAATAAAAACGAAAGTTGGCGAGGTGATCCTTTTTTTAATACCAAGGCCTTCTGCCAAGCCTTTTACAAAAACTGTTTTGCCGGCACCCAGATCGCCAAAAAGGGCGATTATTTTCCCTCCCTTAAGACTTTTGGCTAGAATTTGGGCGATTTTTTCTGTGTCTTTTGGCGAATTTGACTTCGCTTCCATATTATATAGCTTGCAATACTTGCGCCTGTTAAGTCAAAGCCTATATCAAGTAACGTTGCGGTTCTGCCGGGAACAAATTTCTGGTGAAATTCATCTGAGAGCGCAAAAAGTGCCAGTAGAAAATAGGACGGTGCCCATTTACCCCTGTAAGCTCGAAAAATCAGGACGAATAGAATTGCGTACTCGCTGAGGTGGGCCGCTTTTTTGGCGAGAAAATCCCAGAGGATAAATTGACTGACGTTAAATTGGGGTAAGGACGAGAAGGCAAAAATTATACCCGCCCAGATTATTGGCGGAAGCCATCTAATTAGTGTTGCCTGAGGGTTCATGGGGTAGTTTTTGTTCGTCATCAGTAATTTCTGTGCCGCGTTTCTTTTTATACCACAAAAAGGACCCAGCTAAGGTGATTAAAATCAGGCCCGAGCCGATGAAGATTGAAGCTATTTTGATGCTGGATGGTGAATTTTTGCTAACAGTAGCTGGTGATGGCGAACTTGCCGGCGACTGGAAACTTGATGCTGCAGAGGCACTGTAGCTTTTCGCCAATACCTGCGGGGATGCTTTTGGTGACTGCGATTTTTGCGGTGAGGGGGTTGATTTCGGAGAAGGTGAGGGAGATTTTGCGCTTGTGGGTGAGGAGCTCGGACTGGCAGAAGGTGTTGGTGTGGGGCTGGGGCTTGGTTTGGGGATATTAATGGCAATTGCCACAGAACTGTTATTTGCTTCCGTTGCATCGGAGCCGCCGGAGCTTGTGTATCTTCTTATGCGCATTCTATAGGAACCTTCCCAGTCGTACTCAGTCTGGCTGGGATTTCCTATCCTTGCTTGAACTTCTCCGGTCCAATTTTTAGTGGAATCTATGGTTATCGGAAAATACTGGGTATAGTTGGATGCGCCGTACCAATCACTACCGTTGAAAGTCTCACCAAAATAGTTAGTGGTATTTTCTTTATAAAGATCAACTCTTAAATAATTAGTAGCAGGACTTGCTCCGGAAACCGAAACAGTAACTCCAAACGGGTCTTGTGTAATCGTTTGCGGGTAGTCGTCAACTGTTATTGTGACTGCAAAAACTGGCCCCGGAAACTTAAAAATAAAAATGGATGCGATAAATATAAAAAGTACAGAAGTTAAAATTACTTTTTTTGGGCCCATTTTTGATGGGCAGATTGGTTAGGCAAAACAATAGCTTTTGGAGGCCGTTTTGTCAACTAGAGGTTATCTTGGCAGTGCGCGGGGATACCAAGTTGCTTTAGCTTGTCAAGACCAATTTTACTGAATATGCAAATAGAGAGTAATTATAGAAGGTTCGTCATCGTGCTTGATTGCCGCATATTTTAGCGCGCTATGGCCACAAACCGTTGATCCGTAAATGACCTTTCCGCTCTTAGGGGCGACAATTGTCGGCCCGCCAGTCATATCTATACCGTCGTGAATATTCCCATCATACCAACCTAACTTCGCCCAATAAGTCATGCCAAATCCTTGGGTAATTTTAGGACTTGAGATTGGCCAATCCCAATCACCTGAAAAACTAAAAGGGCCGTCAGGCGCGTTATCCCAAGCCGGAGAAATATCTCTTAACTTTTGGGCGGGGCTTACCGGAGAACTATTTTGAAGAACAGTAAAGTGGAGATGGGGACCGCTGGAGCAGTCTGGAGCTCCGGAATTGCCCACCAAGGCTACTGTTCCTCCTTTGTTTACGTTAATTCCCTCCCCATTATTAAGTCGCGAGACGGCTTGGGCAAAAGCTGCAACTATGGCTTTTCTTTCCGCAAGTGCTTGTTGCAATAATTTTTGAAATCTGTTTTCATCGTTTTTGGTTGCCTCTAAAAATGTTTGTTTTTCAGCTTTTTGGCTGTCTAAACCAGCACGTAAGCCTTCCAGTTTTTTCTTATTTTCTTCAATTGCTGCCTGTTTTGTTTCCCTTTCGTCTTTCTGGTTTGCATAATTACTTCTTGTTTGCTGCAAGCTTGACAGGATTTTCTTGTCGTTTTCCTGAACCTGTCTTAAATATTGAAGTCTTAGGATTAAATCGGAAAAATTGCTGGAGGTCAGAACCAGTTCAAAATTTGAAACATAACTTTGCTCGTAGGTGGCAATTATTCTTTCTCTAACAAGTTTTTCCAGTTGATCGATTGATTGGGTTACATAGCCGATTCTAAAGCCCAGAGCCGAGATTTCTTTTTCCAGCTTTTCAATTGTGGCCTGGGCCTCGGAGATCTTTAGCTGGGTTAACTTAATCTGGGTGTCAAACTGGGCAATTTGGGATGAAAGTGTTTTTTTCTGACTACCCAAATCTGTGATTTTTTGAGAAAAAAGATCAATGCAGCCCCCAACATCGGCCGAGGGATTTTTTTCGCATTCATCCAAACTAACAGCTTGAACTGGAGAACTTCTGATGATAACAGTTACAAGAACGAAGACAAAAATTAAAAAGGTGGTGCAAAAAAAGGCAGCTTTTGCCTTGAAGAATTTGAGCATCTAGATTTTAAGATAGCGGTAAAGAGCGATAATTGCGCCCAGAACACCAATTGTAACTGCAACTACGACTTCCGAGACCCAAAGGTATATGAAAAATAAGGGGCTAATCGGAAAGATACGGATCGGTCCCAAAAACTGCTGGATTTTGGGAGAGTAGAAAAGCAGGATGCTATAGACAAAAAAGATGGCAATCGTTGCACCAATTACTCCGTAGAGTGCACCCTCAATGAAAAACGGCCGGGAAATAAACCAACGGGTTGCCCCAACCAAATTCATGATAGAAATTTCTTCACGCCTAATAGCAATACGCATTCCAATAACCATGACAATAATCAAAAAGGAAATAGCAAGCAAGGTTGACACTAAAATTATCCCGCCTACACGAATTGTCTTTGTCCATTTAGTAAGTTCGGAAACCAAATTTTCGGGTGTTATCACTTTGTCCACTTCGGCTCTATCCTTAACGAGGCCAGTTACCGTTCCGATGTCGCCAACTTTGTAAACCGAAATATCAATTGATGCGGGCAAAAAATCCGCAGTTACCGATTCCAGAAGCAGCGGATCGTCTTTGTTTCTTTCCCTGTAGATTGCCAGAGCTTCTTCTTTGGAGACATATTTAACCTCCTTTACCTGGCTGTTTGTTTTTACTTCGTCTATTATTTTGTTTATCTTTTCCTGATTCACATCGTCTTTAAAAAAAGCGATGACCTGGGGCCGTTGTTCGATAAAGTTAAGAACAATTTGTCCCCCGATTATCAGAACTATAAATAAAGAAGAAATAAAGAATGTCAAGGACATGGCAAGAGCTGCTGCAAGCGCCTGATAGGGACTTCTTCTAAGCAGCTTTAAGGTCTTATTAATTTGCTTCATATCGTCCTTCCTTCTCGTCGTTTGCTATCTTACCTTGTGAAAGGGTAATTACCCGTTTTTTGAAAGTATTGACTATATGGGCGTTGTGGGTAGCCATAATTACAGTTGTTTTTTCTTCCTTATTGATTTTTTCAATAAGCTCGACTATGGCGCTAGCGTTTTTCGGATCCAAGTCTCCTGTTGGTTCATCTGCCAAAAGCACCTCCGGTTTGGAAATTATGGCTCTTGCGATTGCCGTTCTTTGACTTTCGCCTCCGGCAAGCTGGACAGGAAAATTGTTTCCCTTACCTTCCAGGCCGACTTTTTGAAGTACTGCCGAAACCTCTTTTTGAATTTCCTGGTCCTTGTAGGATAGAACTTCCAGAGGGACTGCCACGTTTTCGAAAACCGTCCGGGTAAGTAGCAGTTTAAAATCCTGAAAGATGGTGCCGATCCTTCTTCTCAGAACCGGAATTTTGTTTGCGGGAAGCCTGGTGATGTCTTCACCGTTGAAAAGAATGCGGCCGGATGTCGGCAGGGTTTCGCGAGTGATTAACTTAAGAAGTGTTGATTTTCCGGCGCCGGATGGGCCAACAATAAAGACGAACTGACCCGCATCTATTTTGAAACTGACATCATCAAGCGCAAGGTCGTCGCTGTATTTCTTGGTTACTCCTTCAAACTGAATCATGGGGGCAGATTACTTTATTTCTTCAACTTTGCCAACGTCCATCAACCAACCGACTTGTGAAGAACCGAAAGTTTCTCCAAAAACTTTTACCTTTTTGCCGACGTATTGGTCTAAATCAAGTACAGATGACGTCAGATAAGCCGTCTGGCTTTCCCCGCCAGGTCTCATTAGCTTGTGGGTGCCTTGAACATACTTATCAAGTTTATCGTTTTTTTGGATAGTGCCTTCTGCCTCATCTTTAAAGGTTTGGGCCAATATTTCTGCAATCTGTTTATTTGTTTCCTGATTTTCACCCTGTGTTATTGTCTGCGTTGTACTTTTTTGCCGTGATGCGAGAATTAGGCCGGAGGTAATGCCAAGTGTAACTATCACAAGAACCACAAATATTGGCAAAAATCGAGTAAGAATACCCTTCGGTGAAGATGCCTCGGGGGCGGATTGATTATTTTGCGATTGATCCTGAATCTGAGGTATTTCGTCCATAGGCTTTAGGTCTGGGATAATTATACCAGTTTGAAAAAGAAGGCGGCAAGGGAAAAAATGAAGCTAGCTGGGGTGCTTTGCAGCGAGCGCCACCTCGCGTGCGATAAACTCATCCAGATTGCCGTCTAAAATACTTTGGGCATCGGCGGTTTCGTATTTAGTTCTTAAATCTTTGACCATTTTGTATGGGTGAAGTACGTAAGAACGGATTTGATTTCCCCAGCCGGGCATGACATGCCCGCCTTTAATTTCTTGCTTTTCTTTTTGTTGCTGCTCTTGTCTTTTCGCCCACAGTTTGGCCTTTAAAAGTTTGAGGGCATTTTCCCGATTTTGGGCCTGGTATCTCTGGGTTTGGCAAGTAACAACGACTCCGGTTGGCAGGTGTTTTAGCCTGACGGCGGTTGAGACCTTGTTGACGTTTTGTCCGCCGTGGCCGCCGGAGCGGAAAGCTTCAAATTCGATGTCGTCCGGATTTATTACGATGTCACTTTCTGCTTCATCAATTTGAGGCATAACCTCAACCAGAGCAAAAGAGGTTTGGCGAAGCTTGTCTGCATTAAAAGGTGACTGGCGAACCAGCCTGTGTACCCCGGCTTCTCCCCTGAGAAGACCGTAGGCGTAATCCCGATTTACGGCAATTGTGATTGTTTTAAAGCCTGCTTCTTCTCCGGGTATTTCATCAACGATTTCTACCTCCCAACCAACTTTGGAAAAGTACTTTTGGTACATACGCGCAAGCATTTCCACCCAGTCCATAGCTTCGGTTCCTCCCTGTCCTGCGTGGACAGAAATAATGGCAAAACTTTTATCGTACTGTCCTGAGAGAAACATCTTAGTTTCCAAATCATCAAGCTTTTGCTCCAAGTTTTTGAATTCTTTGTCAACCTCAATTTGCAGGGATTGATCCGATTGGGAGAAAGAGGCCATATCGCCTAAATCCGTCAGCTCTTTTTCCAGTGATTTGAAGTCGTTTATCTCTTTTTCTAAATCGGAAATTCTTTTCATGACCTTTTGGGCGCCCTGGGCATCATGCCAAAAATCGCTTAATTGGCTTTGAACCTGAAGTTCTTGCAGTTCTTTTTGTCTTAAACCTACATCGAAATTTTTTTGAATTATACCAAGACGGTTACGAAACTCGTTTAGTTTTTGGATATTCATTCTATTTTGAATTATATAATTTTTGAGCCTTTTAACGTATTAGAAGAGGTAGAAGTATTAAAATTAGCCCTAAGATAATCCTATAGGCAATAAACGGGTAAAGGGTATTGGTTTGTAAATATTTAAGGAAATATTTGATTGTCAAATATCCAAAAATTGCTGATGAGATGATGCCGATAATAAAAAACCTTAAATCATCTGACGTTAGGTTTTGGCGCATAGCTACGTCAAAAAACTTTTTACTACCGGCTCCGGCGATTATCGGACCGGAAAGCAGGAAAGCGAAACGGGCTGCTGAGGCCCTGGTTTGTCCGAGAAAAAGTCCGGCGGAGATTGTTGCTCCAGAGCGGGAAATGCCAGGAACAAGCGCTAGAGATTGAGCAAGCCCGACGATAAACGAATCTTTTTTGGAAATTGCTATATCTTTTCTCTGTATTTTTGCGACAATTTCTGCTGCTACCATGATAAAGCTGAAAAACACCATTGAGTAACCTATCAACGCAAGACTTCTAAACTGGTTTTCGATGAAACTTTCAAAAATTAAACCTAAAATTGCCGCAGGGATTGTTCCAATTATCAATTTAATAAGGAGATTATTTTTGAAATTTAAAATTGAGAGATAATCCTTATAGAAAAAAATTAGAACAGCAAGTAGTGTTCCCAGGTGTAAGGAAGCATCAAAGGCCAGGCCAAATTCTTTTTGGGAAATCTTAAAAACATTTTCAAAAATGATAAGATGCCCTGTTGATGAAATGGGCAAAAATTCCGTTAAGCCTTGAATTGCGCCGGCAAAGAGTGCCAAAAAGTAATTCATTTTGTAAATAATAACATTGGCTCTAGACTAGGAAACAATCTTCTTACTAGACTCCTTTAGTAATACTACAAGCTCATTAAACATTTGGTGTTTTGTTTTTCCGTAACGCCATTCGGATTCTTTTAAATGGTACTCAAAGTTTACTTTGACACCGTTAAACTTAGCAAGTCTTCTTTTGGTATAGGACCAGAAGTTCTCAATACCATTGATGTGATTACCAAAGCCGTCTGAGAACTCCTTTGAATGGTTGATCCTAAAGTGTTTGTCGAATCCTACATCAACCAGTCCGTCATAACCCCGCCATTTATCGGTGTGGACTATGCTCTTGGTGCTAATCCCTCTGATAATCTTCTGCAAGGTTGGTTTGTCGCATTTGGCCACAATTTCTGTGTAAACTCTACCGTTTCGCTCAAAGATGCCAAAGACCGGTTGTTTGTTGGTACCTCTGCCACGTTTACCGGGTACTCCTCGTCTCCTTTTACCTCCAAAGTAAGCTTCATCACATTCAGCCTCACCCTTAATGGTTCTTCTAAACTCTTGAAACTGATGGTACCATATGAGTGTTCTGAACAGTTGGTAGAAATGGTTAACCGTGTTTCTGTTAACACCTACTATGAGACTTGTCTTAGTAGCATCAATATCAACACAAAAAGACCAAATGATCTTTTTAACTTTAAAATCGCTTAATTTGCTTAATCTGACAAGCATTTAAACTAGTTTAGCAAACGCTGTTCTAGTCTAGAGCCTAACATTTTAGAAATTATTCAACTGTGGATAATAACGCGGGTACCGACCTGGGCCCAGTTGTAAACGATACCTGCTTCTTCGGGTTTCATGTTAACACAACCGTGACTTCTGGGTCTTCCAAATTCATTATGCCAATAGGCTCCGTGAATACCATAACCTTTGTAGTAATACATAGTGTATGGAACATTAGGCAGATCGTAGTACGTGCCGAGTGCTTTTGACCCTCCACGCATTCGCGTATAACGAAGTTTAGTCCAGATTTGCCATTCACCAGTGGGGGTAGGATACCATTTGCCAGTGGAAACCAGAAAGCTGTTAACGATCTTATCGCCCTCTTTCATGTAAAGACGTTGGTCAGAAAGATCTACCTCTATCCATTTTTCGCCAGAAGCCAGGGTTTGCTCCCCTAAAATATCAGCATCTGCAAGTGTTTGTGGATTTGCCAGGTCTTTATTTAAAAATATTGCCAGATTGTCTTTATGAAAATCTTGAGGTTGGTTTTTGATCCAGGCAACGTAATTATCGCTGGCTATGTTGTTTAGATTTATGCCAAAATGCAATGCAGCTTTGTTGAAAGCGGCATGTAAATTTGCCCGCCAGGGTAATAATACGAGGATCATAATAATAGTAAAGATTAAGGAAATTAAACTTGGATGGATTAAACCTTTCTTTATGGCGTTCATATCTCTAGTATTTTGGATAATCTATCAGAAAGTCAAACCTTTGTGGACTTTGCTTCTCTCCTTCTATGATGTGGCGCGTTTACCATTCCGCACCTTTTTAGAGATTGGAATATTCTCGGATGACAATTATCAGAATAGCGAAAATCTCACAAGAAATGTGGGCTATCCCTTATGACTCGAACTGTTAATTAGTCCGCATTTCTTATATTTGAGACCAGACCCGCAGGGACAGGGATCGTTTCGGCCTATTTTGGTTACTTTTATGGGTTTGTTGTTTGCGGGATTGTATGGATTATTCTGAGCAAGTTGAGAACTGTCAACAACTGACCCAGAACTTTCCCCCAAGGCTTCGAGCCTTGCAATTTCCGCATCCAGTTCTTCGTCGCTCATCTCATTTGGATCTTTCTCAATTGGTTGGATGGTTGGATGGTCGGATGGTTGGATGGTTGAGAGTTGATCTGGATCTCTTTGCTTACTAGCAGTCTCAGCATCAGTCAAAGATGCTTGCGGGTGGACTTCGACGCCACTTTCTTCTACTTGTTCTATTGCCGGTTGGGTTGAGACCTGAATTTTGAAAATTCTATGAACTATTTCATAATCAATACTTGCGGTTAATTTTTCAAAAAGTGCGAAAGCCTCCTGTTTGTATTCTACAAGCGGGTCTCTTTGACCTGCAGCCCTTAAGCCTATGCCCTCGCGAAGATCGTCAAGGGTGTCAAGGTGGGAAATCCACAGGGTATCAATTACAGAAAGCGTTACATATTTTTCTATGTCGCGGCAAACTGCTTCAGTCAGGCTTGACTCCCTTTCTGCATAAATTCTACGGATAACATCTTGGAGAAACTTGGAAAGCTCAGGCTGGTTTTTAATTTTGCCTATATCGGCGAGCAACTTTTCCTGTGAGGTATCATCAAACGGAACAATCGTTGAAATTTCCTTAACAATTTGCCCGTAATCGGATTTGGTAATTCTTTCGAAAGAATGCGCAGATATTACATTTTCTATTTCCCTATCGGTTTTTTCCAAAATCTCCTCTTTGATTTTTTGTGCGGAGTCTTTATCACGGGCTGACGTTAAAACTTGTTTGCGCATTGAATAAATAACTTCCCGCTGCTTGTTGGCAACGTCATCGTATTCAACAAGGTGTTTTCGGATATCAAAATTGTGACTTTCGACTTTTACCTGGGCATTTTCGATGGCTTTTGAGACCATGCCATGTTCAATTGGTGTATCCTCCGGTAACTTAAAAGCTGTCATAATTTTGGAAATCTGCTCTCCGCCAAAAAGTCTCATGATTTCGTCCTCGAGTGAAACATAGAAGCGACTTGATCCCGGGTCTCCCTGACGGCCCGATCGGCCGCGGAGCTGATTGTCGATTCTTCGCGACTCGTGCCTTTCGGTGCCAACGACATGAAGACCTCCGAGTTTGACAACCTCCTCATGATTTTTTTGCCACCTTTCATATTCCTTCCCCTTTTGTGTTGGGCGGCCGAGTTTGTCTGTTGGAGGCGTGCCGCCAAGGATTATGTCTACACCCCGGCCGGCAATGTTAGTCGCCAGAGTTACTGTGTTCTTTTGGCCGGCTTGGGCAATAACCTCTGCCTCGCTTTGATGATTCTTGGCATTTAGGGTTCGATGGGGAATGCCTTTTCTTTTAAGAAGGGCTGATAAAAATTCGTTCTTTTCGATAGAAGTGGTACCGATTAAAACAGGCTGGCCTTTTTCGTTTCTGGCACCAACATCGTTGGCAACTGCCGTAAACTTGGCCTTGGCTGTTTTGTAGACTACATCTGCAGAGTCTTTGCGAATCATCGGCTTATGTGTCGGGATAACCACAACTTCCAGATCGTATATTTTGTGGAATTCTTCAGCCTCAGTTGCGGCAGTTCCTGTCATTCCGGCAAGTTTTTCGTAAAGTCTGAAGTAGTTTTGAAATGAGACTGTAGCAAGAGTCCGTGATTCTTTCTGGATCTGTACATTTTCCTTGGCCTCCATTGCCTGATGCAGACCTTCCGACCAGCGTCTGCCAATCATTAACCTTCCGGTAAACTCATCGACAATAATTATCTGATTATCTTTAACAACGTAGTCTTTGTCTTTATGAAAAAGGGTTCGTGCCCGAAGAGCCTGCTGGATATGATGGATTGTCGCAAAGTCTTTTTCATAAAGGTTAGTTACTCCAAGTCTTTTTTCGACTTTGGTGATTCCGTGTTCTGTTAAATTAGCGGTCTTTAATTTTTCATCGATTACATAATCGGTGTCAGATGAAAGTTCGCCAACTAATTTGGCAAACTGATAATATTTTTCCGTTGCTTCCTCTGCCGGGGCAGAGATAATCAGGGGAGTTCTTGCCTCATCAATTAAAATTGAGTCCGCCTCATCAACAATCACAAAATAATGTTCTCTTTGGGCATAATCTGCCAGATCCCAAACCATGTTATCCCGCAGGTAATCAAAACCGAATTCATTGTTGGTGCCATAGGTAATATCTGCCCTGTAGGCTTCTTTTTTATCGACAGGTTTGAGATGGCGAAGTCGCCAATCGACTTGGGTTTTGTCTTCAAACTTGGGTTCGTAGATAAAGGCGGCATCCTGCATTATGCAGCCGGCTGATACCCCAAGAGCGCTGTAGATTGGTCCCATCCATCCAAGACCGATTCGGGCCAAATAATCGTTGACTGTTGCCAGTTGAACTCCTCGACCTGCTAGTGAGTTGAGGTAAAGAGCTAGGGAAGCAGTCAGGGTTTTGCCCTCGCCTGTTTTTTGTTCAGCAATTTTGCCCTGGTGAAGAGTAATACCGGCAATTAGCTGGACATCAAAATGGCGCTGAGAGAGAGTTCTTTGGGATGCCTCCCGGACTGCTGCAAAAGCCTCGGGCAAGAGATCATCCAGAGTTTCACCACGTTCGTGTCGAAGTTTGAATTCTGCAGTTTTGGCGCGTAGTTTCTCATCCGTAAGTTTGGTGAACTTTTTTTCAAGTTCATTAATAGCATCAACTTGATGTTTAAGTTTGCCGATCTGTTTTTCGTTTGAGTCTAAAAATTTGCCTAAAATTCCTAACATAAATTAATTTTTAATTTAGAATTTTTAATTTTTAGTGAATTTTTATTTATTTAATTTTAAAGATTAAGATTTCAATTCAAATTTCAAATTCCTACTTCGCTCTACCTCGCTGAACAATTTGCTGCCATAAACTTTTTGTACTTCTGCCTGATTCGTGGACTATTTTATGCTTTTTGGGAGAAAGTTTTCTTATTCTATTCCTCTTTTTCAGCTTATCAGTATCTTCTTCGGGCAGGAGAATCATAGTGACTAATTATAACTTTTGTGCTTCATTTTTTCTATCTAATTTAATTAGCACAAAAGGATATATCAGAGGAGCGCCATTGCGAGGACGAAGTTGAGTGAAACTCGACGAAGTCTTGCAAGGCGACCTGCTGATATAATAAGAAAAAGCCTCCACGAGCATTCTGGAGGCTTTTGCCTCAAATTAAGCTATGAAAACTGGGTTGTCAACCACGTTTTTGAGCTAATTTTGAGGCTAGAATTAAGCGGGGATTTTGGCAAAATTCGTGTACTTTTGTAGGACTTTGGGAACGAGAATCGATCCGTCTTTTTGTTGATAATTTTCCATAATGGTAATAATTGTTCTGCCAATTGCAAAAGCTGTAGCGTTTAGGATATGCACGAATTTTGTTTGATTTGCTTCGCTGTATTTGATATTGAGTCTTCTTGCCTGAAAATCGGTTGTGGTTGAGATAGAGTGTGTTTCTCGATATTTATTTTGTGACGGAATCCAACATTCGATATCAATTGTTTCTGCAGTTGGAAAAGGTAAATCTCTGCTCGCCAGCCTTACTAGTTGATAGGGAATTTCTAAAGCCTTGACTAAAGATTCTGCAATTTCCAATAACTTTTTTCTTTCTTTTTTATCATCATCTGGTTTAACAAACTCAACCATTTCTACTTTATCGAATTGATGAACTCTTAATATACCTCTTGTGTCTTTGCCATATGTTCCAGCTTCCCTGCGATAACTTGGAGAAAAAGCAGCGATTTTTTTGGGTAAATCCTTCTCGGAAATAATCTCATCTTTATACATGGGAACGATTACGTGCTCGCCTGTCCCTATCAAATAAAGGCGTGAATCATCGTTTTCTTTTTTTTCATGAGGATCATGTACCAAGTAGTAATTCTCGTTAGATGTATGATTCTCATCGATCGTTCCATCCCAGTAGCCCAAACCTTTTGTTATCTCAAACCTTATAAGGGATGGAGGGATAACAATTTCGAATTTTTCTTTTAATAATTTTTCGAAAGCGAAATTTATTAAGGCTATTTCAAGAATCGCTAATTCATTTTTTAGATAGGCAAATCTTGTGCCTGATACCTTTGATGCTCTAGGAATATCAATCAGGTTCAATTCTTCGCCAAGCTCTAGGTGATCTTTTGGGGCAAAATCAAATTTTCTCGGTGTTCCAATTTTTTTAATGCTTTTGTTTGATAAGTCGTCACCTATAGGTACTCCTTCAAGTGGGAGGTTTGGTACTGACCTCATTAAGCCCTCGAATTGACCTTGAAGCTTTTTAAGTTTATCCTCTAACTGCCTGATTTTTACTTTCAAAGCCTGGCCTTCATTCGTATCTCTTGCCTCTGCTGCTTTTTTGCGCTCGGATCTTAATTTATCGACTTCTTCTATTAATTTCCTGCGCTCCTCGTCGACTTTAAACAGTTGTTGGATATTGACATCGTAGCCTTTTTGCTTAGCTTGTTCTTCAACTAATTTTGGATTTTCGCGGATGAATTTGATGTCTAACATTTAATCATTTTGACTATAGTCTATAGTCGATCGACAATAGTCTTTATCATTTCTTCTGCCAGCTGCGTTCGGGCTCGATTTCGTCGCGTAAGATCATTTCTACTGCTTCTTTGTGCCAGGGAATTTTGGTAAGGTGATAAACCTCTTTAAAATATTTTAGAGCAGATGCTGCAGCCGGCACGCCTTTTACCTGGGCTAGTGCATCTAAATTATCTGCAACTTTGCAAACGCGGGCTTCTACGGTTTTTCTTTGCATATATTCTTCAACAAGTTCTATAATTTCGTTGTTTGACGGCAAATCTTTTACTAACCACTTGAGACCTTCTTCTTCAATTGGCGCAAAAGCGCCTTTGGCCATACCTTTTACAAAAGTACCGACATCGCCAACTATAGTTTCTGCCATGTCATGAAATAGTGCCATTTTGATGGCTTTATCAACATCAACCTGCCTGCCGGCAGGCAGGTTTTTATTCATCTCTGTTGCTAAAAGATAAACTAATACTGTTGTAGTCCAGGAGTGGGCGGCAACGGAATCCGCCTCATTCCTCTTGAAACCAAGAGCAATAAAACCCTGACGCGGAAGTTCTTTGGCCCACTGCAAAGTTAAAAAGACTTTGAGGATTTTTTTTAAGGTATCTTTTTTCATGAATGTGACTCGGGTTTTAAAGTAGGGAAGAGAATTACATCTTTGATTGATCTGGAGTTGGTCAAGATCATTATCAGGCGATCAATGGATGGACCGATACCGGAAGTTGGCGGCATGCCATATTCCAATGCCTCAATAAAATCTTTGTCCGTCTGGTGAGCCTCTTCTTCTCCCAATTTTTCCTTCTTTCGCTCATCACTAAAACGTGCAGTCAGATCAATCGGATCGTTTAACTCGCTGTAGTTGTTGGAAGCCTCAATTCCGGCGACGTAATGTTCAAAACGCTCAACGTACCTGGGATCTTTGCCTTTTTTAGCCAGGGGCGAAGTTTCGGTGGGGTAATCGTAAATTATCGTTGGCTGAATAAGGTTTGCCTCACATTTTTGCTCAAAAACTTCTGCCAAAACTAAACCAACCGATTTTTCAAAGGGTTTAAGGTCAACTCCAAGTTTTTTGGCCGCCTGTGAAGCTTCTTCGTATTTGTTGATTTTGTCAAAATCGACACCGGTCTCTTGTTTAACCAAATCAACCATGCGGTGCTTTTTCCAAGGCGCTTTAAAATTAATCGTTCGACTATCGTAAGTAACCTTAGTTGTACCCATTACAGTTTTGGCTACATTCTCAGTCATTTCTTCAACCAGTTTCATATTGTCCAGGTAATCGGCGTAGGCTGTCATCGTTTCCAACATCATAAACTCGGGGTTATGGCTTCTGTCTATGCCCTCGTTTCTAAAAACACGGGCAAATTCAAAAACCTTTTCGAAACCGGCGACAATTAAGCGTTTGAGATAAAGTTCGGTAGAGATTCTCATATAAAGGGATATACCAAGCGCGTTGTGATAAGTTTTAAAAGGGCGTGCCAGACCGCCACCATAGAGTGGCTGCAGCATAGGAGTTTCAACTTCTGTGTATCCTTTTTCAAGAAGATACTGACGATGGGCCTCAATAACTTTTGAGCGGATCTCAAAAACTTGTTTTACTTCCTTATTCAATAATAAGTCCAAATAACGTTTGCGATATCTTTCCTCTATATCTTTTAGGCCATGCCACGTCGAAGGAAGCGGACGAATCGATTTGGCAAGGAGCTTGAATTCGCTTACAAAAATTGTCGTCTCCCCCGCTTTGGTCTTATCGACTTTACCGCTAACTTCTATAAAATCGCCGATATCAAGAAGTTTTAACAATTGACGATTGACGTTTAACAATTGACTTTCGGAGAAGAAGAGCTGGATTTTGCCGGACTCGTCAACTAAATCTGCAAAAGACGAGCCTCCATGTCCCCGAATGCCCAAAATCCGGCCTGCTGTTTGGACATTTTTGCCGTGAGAGTTTAGGCAAGTTGCAATTGAGTTTTTTTTGGTGCTTTTTGCAGGGTAGGGATCAATTTTGAGTTTTCTGATTTTCTCAAGCTTTCCCAAGCGAATTTTTCGCAGGTTTTCAAGCGGCTCCATGGCTTAGAGTATAAGGGAAGATATAGAGGATAACAAGTGTATCCGGCTTTAAGCTAAAGCCTGAATGTCCGATGGTGATGTAACACTGGTTTGGCTCTCATTTCTATTTTTTTTACCGTTTTTTAATTCTGCAACCCTGTACATTAACTGTTCGGGTGTGTAAGGTTTTAGGGATAAATCCTTAAGCAGCTGTTTACGACCACGCTCATTTAGATTCTCAATAATTTCCAAAAACATTCTGGCACCAAAAGCGTAAGCAGGAAGATACGCTTGGTAGGTTGGGTCCTTGGTTCGCCATTCTATCTGGAGATCGATTTCACTTTGAGGTTCCCAGGGGATAAATTTATGTATATATTGAGTTGCTCTTTTTATCGGAGGTCTTTTGGGGCTTCTATTTAGCATGATCGAGACGTTTCCATAGACCATATGTCTTAATATGCTAGCATCGACTTGAAATTGACCTTCAGCGGAAAGATCTTGGTATATCTTAGGTACTAAATGCGCAATAGTTAGTGCAAGTCCTTCTTCGACAACTGCTTCTCGGCCATGAACAACAGTTTGGCCAATAACCGCAGGCATTTTACCTCTTCTAATTTGTTGTCGCCAATCATGCATTCTTCGAAGGTGTTCACCTCCTTCGTGTACTCCCAGCTCTTCTGCCTTTCCGGGTGTCCATATTTTAGTTTCATTGAAATTAAGATCAAGCGTAAAAACCTGAGTTTGATAATTTGTCCTTGACCAGGCATAATAATACTTTTCCTCGTCTACTGCGTTGACCTCATATTCAAATTGACAGGGCTCATCGATGAATTCGCTAATCGAAGCCAGTGATTTATCTATTGCCTTGGCTACCAGTTCTCGAGTGGTACTAGGGTCCTGCTGTTTCTCTTTTCTCCACGCCAAATATGTTTCCGGTTTCTGGATCGGTATCCCGTTTTGCTTAGCCATTGCAAAAAGTTTATTTCTTAAAGGAATCAAAAGGGCCTTTTCAGCTATTGGTTCAATTCTTGCTCCATTTGTTTTTTCCAGATAAACTAAGTGATTCATTTCTTCTCCCCTTAATCTCATGGCAAACCATAAAGAGGCTTCTGCCCGAGCCCTTATAAATTCAAGATGATGCTGATTTTCTTTTGAGCCTGGTAAGGTCTCATCGATTCTTTCAAGCAGTCTCCCTAAAAAACTAACCATGAAGGATCGGTCCTCGGGAGTAGCCTCATGAGAAAATCCTCTTGTGACTTCCTCAAAATCGTCAGGGCCAGCTGTTAAATCAAAGTCGATGATACCGCCCCTTTCTCTAACGTTCCACGCACGATATGCCCTGAGAGTCCGTTCAAACAACTCCTGCTCAGGGCTTGGGCCTTTTTCCTTTCTGAAAAAAGACGCAAATGGTAATCTTTCTAAACCACCTGTTGGCATTTATACCTCAGATAGAAGGCGTATTATAATCTTTTAGACCAGGTTCTTCAAGTTATTGTTAAACCTTTCAAAAATATCAAGAGAGGCATACTGATCTACGAATTTTTTTGCGTCATCGTACGTACCCACCGCTA